>OIYK01000126.1_pt1 | contig 13346 bp, 7 predicted proteins | sample 1588361 | NCBI WGS metagenome assembly OIYK01 (sample SAMN03283293) | human gut metagenome | biome: human-associated habitat; material: feces | host: Homo sapiens | place: Peru | collected 2012 | reverse complement strand
TGGTTTACATGGTGATGATGTACAATGTCATTCCTGGTATGATGGCTAACCTGGCTTTGCTCGTCAACGTATTCTTCACGCTGGGTATTCTGACGTCCTTCCAGGCAGCTCTGACGTTACCAGGTCTTGCCGGTATGGTCTTGTCTCTGGGTACTGCCGTGGATGCCAACGTGCTTATCTATGAGCGTATCAAGGAGGAGCTCCGCTCCGGCAAGGGTATGAAGCAGGCTGTAGCTGCCGGTTATGGCAACGCTTTCTCTGCTATCTTCGACTCTAACTTGACATCTTTGATTACTGGTGTTATCCTGTTGACTACCGGTACAGGTCCTATCCGTGGTTTCGCTACTACATGGATCATCGGTATCGTAGTTTCATTCTTCACAGCTGTGTTCCTGACTCGTCTGGTTTACGATTATAAGTTGAACCACGATAAGTGGATGCACTGCAAGTTTGATACTCCAGTTTCTCACAACCTGATGCAGGGTAAGAAGTACAAGTTCATGTCTATGTACAAGACTACCTTCACCGTAGCCATCGTAGCAGCTGTGGTATTCATCGGTAGCTTCTTTGTTCGTGGCTTGAGTAAGAGTATCGACTTCACTGGTGGTCGTAACTATGTAGTACAGTTCGAGAATCCTGTAGAGCCTGAGCAGATCCGTACCGTTCTTGGCGATGCATTCGTCAATGCAGACGGCACCAAGGCAACTACTGGCGCTATCGCTATCGGTACAGATGGCAAGACCATCCGTGTATCTACCAACTATATGATTGAGAGCAACAGTCCAACTGTTGATGATGAGGCTGAGACTATCCTCTATAATGCCTTGAAGAAGGCCAACCTGATATCTCAGAAGAGTGTTGAGGCATTCAAGAACCCAGATGTTCGTCAGGGTGGTTCTATCATCAGTAGTACAAAGGTAGGTCCTTCAGTGGCTAAGGATATCACGATGGGTGCTATCTATAGTGTGCTCTTCGCCTTGATTGCTATCTTCCTCTACATCCTGATACGTTTCCGCAACGTGGCCTTCTCTGTAGGTTCTACTGTAGCTTTGGCATTCGATGCCTTGACAGTAGTCGGTTTCTACTCACTCCTGTGGGGTCTCGTTCCATTCTCATTGGAGATTGACCAGACCTTCATCGGTGCTATCCTGACCGTGGTAGGTTACTCTATCAACGATAAGGTGGTTGTGTTCGACCGTATCCGTGAGAACTTGAAGTTGCATCCTAAGGGCGACCGTCAGCAGCTCTTCAATGCATCTATCAATGAGACATTGGCTCGTACCATCAATACATCTACATCTACATTGCTCGTGTTGCTCTGTATCTTCATCCTCGGTGGTGACAGCATCCGCAGCTTCTCATTCGCAATGATTCTGGGTGTTGTATTCGGTACATTGTCATCTATCTTCATTGCATCTCCAATGGCTTACATCGTTCTTGGTCGTAAGATTAAGGAAGGACCAGCTGGGGAGGTTGCAGAAGTTAAGTAATCAGAACCTCTTCATTCTTTCTCTGTCCGATGTATGTCGGATAGAGAAAGATACTGGAAAGAATATAAAAATAATAAAGGTCGCTTCCTGATTGTCAGGAGCGACCTTTATTGTTTTATCATCTCTGGAATGATAAGGAAAGTACGTGGTCCCACCGAGAATCGAACTCGGATCAAAGGTTTAGGAAACCTCCGTTCTATCCGTTAAACTATAGGACCATTGTAAACTGACTGCAAAGATACATCAAATCGTTGACAATACAAAATAAAATGTTATGTTTTTCACTCTCATCTTATCAAGTTTCCTCACTTTTGTGGAGTTGAACTGCGAAAACCTCTTCGATACGAAGCATGATTCGCTGAAGAATGACTATGAATTCCTGCCACAGAGCAGTTACAAGTGGACGCCTTATCGCTATTGGCGCAAGCTGGCAAATCTTTCCAAGACTATAGTAGCTTTGGGTTATGAAGATTTGTCGCTTGTTGGTACCGCCTCCCCAGATAATCCTTCAAGACCCTCGGAGAAGTCCTGGCATGTTCCCGATTTTGTGGCGCTTTGCGAAGTGGAGAACGATAGTGTGCTGTTTGATTTAACCCGGCGTTCAGCTCTTCGCGGTGTGAATTATGATTATGTGATGACCGATTCGCCTGATGAACGGGGCATAGATGTGGCTTTGCTTTATCAGCCATCTTCTTTTGCGCTTATACAGTTCCGGTCCATCCGCATCAAACCGCTGCCTGATACTCGTCCTACGAGAGATATTCTCTACGCTTCGGGGCGGATTATGAATGATGATACGCTCCATGTCTTTGTATTGCATGCGCCTAGCCGGCGTGGCGGCGAACAGGTTTCGCGTCCCTACCGCCTGCAGGTAGCCAGCCAGTTGGCTTCTGCTGTAGATTCTATCTATGCGCTCAATGATAGTGCAAGGATTATCGTAGCCGGCGATTTCAACGATTATTCCGATTCTCCGGCTCTTCGTTATCTTTATCAGCATCACCTTATTAATATATCTGTTGGCGTCAAAGGCTCTCATGGTGCCAAGGCTACTTATCGCTGGCATGGAGATTGGCGAAGTCTTGACCAGATTCTCTTCAGTCCTTCGCTTTCCCGGCTTAAGATGGGTTGTCAGATAGGAGATTTGCCATTCCTCTTAGAAGATGATGAGAAATATGGCGGAAAGAAACCTTTCCGCACCTATCTCGGTCCACGATATTTGGGTGGATACAGCGATCATCTTCCGCTTGTTGCCAAGTTTAAGATAGAGGGTGGATATGAATAAAAAAACAGGTATGCTCAGATTTTTTACTGAACATACCTGTTTGTATATTAGTGAGTTTTTTTCTCTTCTGCCTGATTATCCGTAGATAACATTACCTTTCTCATCCTCATAAGGAGTCATATCCTTAGCATACTGGTTCATGGCACGGAGGCTCATACCCATTGATGAGAAACCACCATCGTGGAAGAGGTTCTGCATGGTTACCTTGCGGGTGAAGTCAGAGAACATCATCACGCAGTAGTTAGCGCAATCCTCAGCTACGGCGTTTCCGAGTGGAGACATCTTGTCGGCGAAGTCCATCATGTTCTCGATATCCTTGATACCCTTACCTGCTGTTGTAGCTGTAGGGCTCTGAGAGATGGTGTTGATGCGCACGTGCTTCTCACGACCATAGATGTAACCGAAGCTGCGGGCGATACTTTCGAGCATGCTCTTGGCATCAGCCATATCGTTGTAACCGAAGAATGTACGCTGAGAAGCTACGTATGTGAGAGCTACTACAGAACCCCACTCGTTGATAGCATCCAACTTCTTGGCTACCTGCAACATCTTGTGGAAAGAGATAGCAGAGATGTCCAATGTCTTGTTCAGGAAGTTGTAGTCGAGGTCATCGTATGTACGATGCTTGCGAACGTTAGGGCTCATAGCTACAGAGTGGAGCACGAAGTCGATTTTGCCACCGAGTTTCTCCTGAGCCTCTGTGAATACCTTTTCCAAGTCTTCTACGCTAGTCGCATCAGCTGCGATGATAGGAGCGTTGATCTGTTCAGCGAGCTTATCCAGCGTACCCATACGCAAAGCCATAGCTGTATTACTAAGTGCGATAGTAGCACCCTCTTCAGCAGCCTTTACAGCTACTTTCCAAGCGATTGATTCCTCATTGAGTGCACCGAAGATGATGCCACGCTTGCCTTTTAACAAATTGTGAGTCATTGTTATCTTAATACTTTTGTTTATACTAACGACAATCCCCTACATATATCATTCTATATATAATAAGGTGTAAAACCACTTTGTTTTGTTCTAGTCGTTGAAATCGTGCGCAAAATTACGAAAAATGTGCAATATACCCAAATTTTTTAACTAAAAAGTGTCGTAAACGTTTTCTTTTTTGTGGTATGTCAAGTATTCCGCTCCCTGCAGTCAGTATGATATTCTATTTATTCTTTGCAGATAATAAGTCTGAAACAGATATATCTTATGCTTATAGATAACGTATCCGTTGGCCTGAGGAATTAGATTTGTAGGGTTCCTGACATATGTCAACAAGGTTCCTGACATATGCCAACAAGGTTCCTGACATATGCCAACAAAGTTCCTGACATATGTCAACAATGTTCCTGACATATGCCAACAGAGTTATTGACATATGTCAGCAACCTTGTTGGCAACTGCCGGCAACCAAACGGAACTAATTGTTAGAACCGATGAATCGTAGAACTGTGACTATTTAATCTATTTGTTCTACGTATTTAAGCAATACGTCTTATCTGGCAGATGCCTGTATAGATAACTTAAGAACCTTCTTATTTCTGTTCTTACAAATTATAGCCTTATTGCTGCAAAAATATTCTTTTTGTTGCAATATGACATGGTAGAAGTGTTAAAAACAGACTTTTTTATGTGTGTTATTAAATTTTTCTTTCAAAATATTTGCAAATATCCGAAAAATAATCTAATTTTGCAGCCGATTATTATAAATTTATAAATTATTATCTAATAAAGAGAGAGATTATGTTTAAAAGAATCGCTTTATTTGTGGGGGGGGCAATTCTCAGTTGTGGAGTAGCCTTTGCCCAAACATCTGTTACCGGTAAGGTAGTAGCTTCAGAGGATGGTGAGCCTGTCATTGGCGCATCAATCAAAGTAGCTGGTACTAATACGGGTACTGTTACGGACGTCGATGGAAACTTCAGTTTGAATGTTCCAGCCGGCTCCAAGTTGGAGATTACCTATATAGGTATGAATCCACAAACTGTTAAAGCAAGTTCTAACATGAAGATTGCTTTGACTTCTGATAACAAATCCTTGGATGAGGTGATTGTTACAGGTTATGGTAACTTCAAGAAATCCTCATTTACAGGTGCTGCTGCTTCCATGTCAACAGCTAAGTTGAGTGATGTTCCTTCACTTTCTGTTGAAGATAAGCTTTCTGGTAATATCCCAGGAGTTTCTATTTCTTCTTTCTCTGGTCAGCCAGGTGCAATGAACTATATCCGTATTCGTGGTATGGGTTCTATCAATGCAGGTAACGATCCATTGATCGTAATCGATGGTACTCCAATGAATTCGGGTAACTTGAGTGGTTTCAATGATGGTGAGAAAGGAAATGGTTACAATGGTTCTGGTACCAATGCACTTTCTACATTGAACAGTAATGATATTGAGTCTATCACGGTTATCAAGGATGCTGCTGCAGCTTCTTTGTATGGTTCACGTGCAGCCAATGGTGTGCTTGTTATCACAACCAAGAGTGGTAGTGCAGGTAAGACCCAGGTTGATTTCCGTAGCGACTGGGGTTTCTCTAATATGGCTATCAACTATCGCCCTACATTGAGTGGTGATGATCGTCGTGCCTTGATTTATCAGGGTTTAAAGAACTATGCTTGGGACAATGTTGATGGAACAACTGATGCTTCTGCAACCGCTTTTGCTGATGCCAAAATTGATGATTATGCAGCAAAACCTGAAAATGGTTGGGCTAATTGGCGTGACGCTCTCTTCAAAAATGGTTCTAACCAGAACTATCAGGCAAGTGTAACTGGCGGTAATGACAAGACAAAGTTCTATGCATCTTTGTCATATGCAAATCAAAAAGGTATAGTAGAACGTTCTGGTTTGGAGCGTATGACTGGTAATGCAAATGTTTCTCATCATTTTGGTAAGTTCAAGTTGGAGGCTAGCACTATGATATCATCTATGCATCAGAACTCTGCCATGGATGGTGGCGCTTCTTTTGCTGGTGCCATCTCAAGTGCAGTATGGTTCCTCGGCCCTTCTAATGCTATCTATGACAAGAATGGTAATTTGCTGACAGAGACAGATGGTGCTTATAACAATGGTTATAACCCTATTTATGAGAACCAGCACATGTCTGATAAAACCAATACGACACGTTCTTACAGCACCTTGGCTCTCGAATGGAACATTTGGGACAACTTGAAGTTGCGTGAGAAGGTAGCTTACGACTACATCAACTCTACCGAGGATGTGCTTTGGGACAAATTCTGTGGTAATGGTTCTAAATCAAATGGTGTGATGCAGCGTACTTACAATGAGTGGACAACTATGAACACTCAGACACAGTTGACATACAATAAGTCTTTTGGTGCCCACAATGTGGATGCTTTGCTTGGTTTCGAGACAGAGGCATGGCATAACAACAACTCATACGCTTCCGGTACAGACTACCCTGGCAACTTGTATGAGTTCGCTAACTCTGGCGATACCTCTATGCAGAGTTACAAGTATGACTCAAAGATGACTTCTTTCTTGGGTCGTGTCAACTACAACTATAACGATTTGTATTATGCTGGTGTAAGTTATCGTCGTGATGGTAGTTCTCGTATGGCACGTGAGAATCGTTGGGGTTCGTTCTGGTCTGTATCTGGTGCTTGGCGCTTTGGTGCAGAAAAGTTCATGGATTCTATCAAGGATATATTGAGCGATGGTAAGATTCGTGTATCTTATGGTGTGAACGGAACTCTTCCATCTGGCTTGTATAGTTACATGAACCTTTATAAGTATGGTGAGTACTACAATGGTAGCAATGGTATGGGTATCATTGGTGTAGCCAACAAGGACTTGAAGTGGGAGCAGAACAAGGCTTGGAACTTTGGTCTTGACTTGACATTCCTCAACCGTATTTCTGTAACATTAGATTACTACGTTCGTAATACATCCAATTTGATTATGAATCGTCCTATCTCAATGATTCCAGGTTACTATGATGATTCTTCTCTGTTGGCTACCATGGCTCAGAATGTAGGTTCTATGCGTAACCAAGGTATTGAGGTGACCATTTCTTCTACCAACATTCAGAAGAAGGACTTCCTTTGGACTACTTCTCTGAACTTTGGTCATAACTCCAACAAGGTAACAGAGTTGACAGGTGATGATGACAAGATTATCAGCGGTGCCATGATTCATCAGGTAGGTAAGCCTTACTATTCTTACTATATGTATGAGTATGCAGGTGTTGACCCTGAGACAGGTTTGGAGAGCTATTACATCAATGATGGAACTGAGAATGCTCGCAAGACCACTACTAATGTAGCTGAGGCAAACAAGACTATTGTTGGTCATCATGAGCCAACACTTGAGGGCGGTTTGTCTAACTTCATCAAGTGGAAGTTTATCGACTTCAACTTTACTTTGACCTATAAGTTGGGCGGTGACTCTTACGATGCTGCTACTTGGTTGCACGATAATGGTGGTAGATTCGCCCTCCGTGGAGCAATCCCTTCTTACTATAAGTTGGAGGATATGTGGCAGAAGCCAGGCGATAATAATGCTAAGTTGCCTAAGTTCCAGGCTGGTTATGGTAAGGGTGTGGTGTCTTCTCGCTGGTTGATGCCTAACGATTATCTTCGCTTGAAGAACCTTACCTTAGGTTTCTCTGCTCCACAGGAGTGGGTTCGTAATCTCGGTATTACCAAGGCTCGTGTATATTTCTCTGCCAACAACTTGCTGACATGGAAGTCAAAGGATCTCTATGTAGACCCAGAGACTCCTGTTGATGGTTTGTGCACATTCGAGATGCCAGCCTTGAGAACTTATACATTCGGTATCGAACTTAGTTTCTAATTTATAAAAGAACAAAATACAATGAAAGTATTAAAATCAATATATAAGGTAATGGGCTGCGCAATTTTGGCAGCCAGCCTTTCATCTTGCGTTAACGATTGGTTGGACGTAACTCCTTCTGATGGTGCTGACGCAGGTGCTGCCTTGAATAGCAGCTCTGACTTGGGTGCAGCTAGAACAGGTATGTACACGGCTTTGAAGGGAACTAGCAACTTGGTAGATTACTATGGTATGCAGTTCTTTGTTTATGGTGATGTTCATGCGGGTGATGATTACCAGTATAATAACATTGGTGGTTCTAACCGTGCAAGTTTCTACTATGACATGAACTATCAGACAGCATCTGAGTTTACATCAAGTACTTCTTCCAGTACCGTAACTTGGAAGTCACCATATATTGTTATTGGCCGTGCTAATCGTATCATCGCTGCTGCAGAAGGTGGTGCTTTGAGCGATGCAGCAGAGGCTAAGGCTACTATAGACCAGTATGCGGCAGAGGCAAAGGTACTCCGTGCCCTTGCTCATTTTGACCTTGTTCGTATCTATGGTAAGCCATATACAGAGGATCAGGGTGCATCTCTTGGTGTACCATTGGTAACAGGAGTGCTGGAGTCTAATGCAAAACCTGCTCGTAGCACTGTTGCTGAAGTTTACACCCAAGTAGTGAAGGATTTGACTGAGGCTATCAGCTCTAATGCTCTTGCTACAGAGACAGAACCAGGTTATGTAAGCGTTTGGGGAGCAAAGGCAATCCTTTCTCGTGTTTATTTGAATATGGGTGATTATGCTAACGCCTTGTCTGTTGCTGAGGATATTATCAAGAATTCTGGCGCAGCGTTGTGGACTCGTGACCAATACTTCAAAGCATGGGATGCTTCAACTCCTAATGAGAGTGAGTTCTTGTTCCGTCTCAATGTGGCAGGTTCTACAGACAACAATGACTTGAATAGTATCGGTAACCTTCAGCAACGTGATGGCTACAAGGAAATGGTTGCTACTAAGAAATTTGTTGATATGCTCTCAGCTGATCCAAATGATGTACGTAACGAATTATTCTTGCCAGCAAAAGCAGAAAAAGAAGTTGCTGTTTATGGAACCAATAAAGTCTTCCTTAACAAACTTCGTGGTCAAGGTGGTAATCTTCGTAATGTTACTATCGTTCCAATTATCCGTCTTTCTGAGGTTTACTTGACAGCTGCAGAGTGTGCGTTTAGAAATAATGACAAGACTAAGGCTGTAGAGTATCTGAATGATTTGGTAAAGAACCGTACCACAACAGTGGCTTCTTTGGCTACAGTGGATAACATCACACTTGAGCGTATCTTGATTGAGCGTCGTAAGGAGTTGATTGGCGAGGGACAGCGTTACTTTGATGCTTTGCGTAATAACGAGACTATCACCCGTTATACAAGTGAAGCTGATAAGGGTTGGCACAAGACATTGAGCAAGGAAGCTCAGTCTTTCAATCGTGATTTCTATAAGGCTATCGCAGCCATTCCTCAGGCAGAAATCAATGCAAACCCTAACATCAAGCAGAATGATGGTTACGGCGAGTAATCGCTGTGATGGAATATTTTAATAAGATAATATTTTTAATCAAGATATAGGAATGCCATGAGTGGCATTTTCTATAAATCTCTCGGGAGAGGCTGGCTGTGAAGCTCGCCTCTCTTTTTTTTGTCTTTTTATTTGCGTATCTGATATTTTATTCGTAACTTCGCACCGTCTAAAGAAATATGGCTATGGAAGAGATAAGAAAATACCCAGTAGGAATGCAAACTTTCTCTGATATACGAGAGGGTAATTATGTGTACGTAGATAAGACAAGGTATATTGTCGATTTCTTGCGTAATGGTTCTAAATATGTGTTTCTGAGTCGTCCAAGACGATTCGGCAAGTCGCTTTTTGTCTCTACACTCCAGGCATATTATGAGGGTAGGAAGGAACTGTTTGATGGTTTGGCACTTGGCGAATATGAGAAAGAATGGGTGAAGCATCCTGTTCTTCACTTCGACATGAGTACTGCCAAAAATCAGAAGATGTGTTTAAGCCGTTTAGTCTGGTTAAAGCGTTGAGAAGTAAGGAAATAGCAGCTTATTGGTTTAGTTCAGGTACTCCTGCATACATTATCAACACTTTACGCAAACATCATGTGGGGGTGATATCTTGGTGGAGGAGGATAGTGCAATAGGCAGAGCAGATGCCGTTCTTCACATGCCGGATACAATCTATGTGATGGAATTGAAGTTTGATAAGACGGCTGAGGAAGCTTTGCAACAGATTGATGACAAAGGCTATCTCATTCCTTATTCAGCTGACGGCAAACGAATGGTAAAAGTAGGAATCAACTACGACAGCCAGAAGCGAACCATTGGTGAATGGAAGATAGTAGAAGGGTAAATATAGAGGATAAGCATGTACAAAACGCACAGAAACAGAAAAGCGGTGCCGCCTACAAATCTGCAGGAAAGCACCGCACAATCTAACCCTATTCACGTACAAAAAAAGAATTCTTCATGTTAAAACTACTTTGCCTTGATGACGAAGCGGAATTCGCGGTCGCCATAATGCATGCGGTATTTCTCCATAGGCTTAGACATCCAGCTGTCGATGCAACCTAAACCGTACTGGCGCTGCTGGATATGTACCTGTGTCAAGCCCTTGTCAACCAAATCACCGCTATGCTGTCCCCAAGCATGCTCCTTTTTATCGCCAGAATCCAAATCCTCAATAGAATAAGGAATGGCACTGCACTCCATCGGAGCATAACCCTCGAAAGTAATACCCTTGCCTGATGCAGGATTGAAGATGGAGAAATAACGGATATCTGTATGGTTGCCACTCTCCTGAGGACGAATATAAGGATAATACTCATCCTTTACATCCGACTCATATTTGCCAATAAAGGTAGAAGAATGACGGTCGATATAATTCTCCCCCGGACCACGGCCATAATACTCCAACTTAGAGAATGATGCAGGCAAATCCAATACCATACCATATCGGAACAAGTCAGCTATCTTAGCTGCTTTATCCGTGGTCATCTTCTCGGTAACAGAAACCTCACCTACCGCATTGATGCGATAACGAAGTACCAACTCAGCCTTCACCTCAGGCATTTCAAAGGTAGCCGTTAAAACAACACTATCCTTCATCTCACTCTTGTCGAATGACTTCAAGTTCATTACAGGATTTTTCCAAACCTTCAACTCCTTCTGCAAAGAAGCACCATAATCATTATCAGTAGGAGCACGCCAGAATTCAGGCTTCATGCTCTCGCGGAATTTCAAGATAGGCTCACCGTCCACGTCAAGATAGTCTATCAAACCCGTCTTCTTGCCTATAGTAACCGACATTCTCTTGGCAGAAACCTTCACATAGCTATTGGTTTCCTCTACCTCTATATTGCTAGTACTCTGGAGTTTCCCTTTCTTACCAGAAATCTTAGTAGAAGTCGTTGCAATAGGAGTATCTACCTTATCAAACTGATATTCATTGATGACAAACTGCTGGCGGGCTATCACCTGTCCTTTCTCTACCAATGGTTCTGTACCATCGCTGGCAAAGGCAAAATTGACTGTAATCTCCTCCTTACCGTGTTCAGTCTCTGCTTCAGCAATAGCATACTTCAAAGCATCACTCTTCACCATTTTAGTTGTCTGAGGAGCAATACCCTTAGTCTCAGGAATCTCAACAGTAGATAACTTCACGCCATTGGCATAGATGGTTGCAGTAAGGTGCAGGTCGTCAATATTCTTGAAGAAATTCTCATTATAGATATTGAAAGCACCATTCACGGCATCCAGATCCTTGATCCATACATTCTGATGCCAATACTGGATTTCGTAGGCATGCGGATTCAAACGGCGGTCTGGAGCAATAATACCATTGCAATTGAAGTTGTAGTCACTGGCAGGATAACGCCCATAGTCGCCACCATAGGTAAAGATTTCCTTGCCTGTAATCGGACTCTTGTCACGCAGACCCTGATCTACAAAGTCCCAGATGTATCCACCCTGATACTTAGGATATTTGCGAATCAGATCCCAGTACTCCTTGAAACCGCCCTCTGAGTTACCCATCGCATGAGCATACTCACATTGGATATAAGGTTTTACGCCATCACTCTTGCAATATTTCTCACTCTCCTCGTAGTCGATGTACATCGGACAATGAATATCGGTCTTACTGTCATATCCACCACGCTCATACTGCACAGGACGAGTCTGATCATAGGCTTTCACCCAGTCATAGGTCTTCTCGAAGTTGATGCCATAGCCACCCTCATTACCCAAACTCCATACGATGATGGAAGGATGGTTGATGAAAGTCTTCACATTACCCTCGTTACGCTCGATATGAGTCTGGAGGTATTCAGGGAACTTGGCGAGAGATTTCTCACCATATCCCATACCATGAGATTCAAGGTTTGCCTCGGCAGTCACATAGATTCCATATTCATCACAGAGGTCATACCAGCGAGGATCATCAGGATAATGACAGGTACGAACAGCGTTGATATTCAACTGCTTCATAATCTTAATATCCTGAATCATGCGCTCCACACTGACCACATAGCCACCATCAGGATCCATTTCATGACGGTTAGCACCCTTGATTAGGACAGGCTTTCCATTGATCAGAAGTTGTGCATTCTTGATTTCCACATTGCGGAAACCTATCTTTTGAGGAATGACCTCCGATACACCCTGCTTGTTTTTCAAAGTAATGAATGCCTTATATAAATAAGGTGTTTCTGCAGTCCATGCCTTCACCGCAGGCACCTTGATAGTACCCTGTACACCAGAAGCCTCGGCAATCTTCTTGCCATCCTTATCACACAATGTAAGAGTAACATTAGCCTTACCACCCTTCAAGGCTACCTGATAGTTCAGGACACCATCCCGGTATTGATTTTCCAAACCTGCATCCAGACGGATATCGGCTGCATGAACTTTCGGACGGGCATAGAGATATACCTCACGGGCAATTCCTGTAAAACGCCAGAAGTCCTGATCCTCAAAATAAGAACCATCACACCAGCGCATCACCTGCATGGCAATGAGATTTTTGCCTGGTTTCAGATATTTGGAGATATTAAACTCTGCAGCCACCTTGCTGTCTTCGCTATATCCCACATACTTGCCATTCACCCAGAGAGTCAAATTGCTGGTAGCAGAACCTACATGGAAATATACATCCTTGCCCTTCCAGTCTTTAGGCAGGTCAAAGGTGCGGCGATAGGAACCCGTATAGTTGTTGAGTTCGCTGATATAAGGAGGATTTGGGTCAAACTGGGTAGCCCAGGCATAACCGATATTCTTATAGGTAGCGTCGCCATAGCCATTCAGTTCAAACAAGCCAGGTACTGGAAAATCCTTCCATTGAGAATCATCATAGTTGGCTGCGAAGAAATTGGCAGGACGCTTGTTGTAGTCCTTGACGAAATTAAATTTCCAAGTACCTTCCATAGAAAGGTAGTTGGCAGATTTTTTCTTCTCGAAAGCCTGAGCCTTATCCTGATTCTCGAAAGCAAAGAACGCAGCACGGCGAGGAGCACGATTCTGCAGATTGACATCTACATTATGCCATCTGCTGGCATCTTGCGCCCTTACTTCGCCATGACCATAAAGAACCATGGACCCCAATAGGGCAAGAAACATGAAATTTCTTTTGTTCATATTCATGAATATTTATGATTTAAAAACAGGTTTTACAATGGCTTGTACTCCACGAAAGCCTCCATGGCCTCATAGCATGCCAGACCC
>OIYK01000125.1_pt1 | contig 13414 bp, 10 predicted proteins | sample 1588361 | NCBI WGS metagenome assembly OIYK01 (sample SAMN03283293) | human gut metagenome | biome: human-associated habitat; material: feces | host: Homo sapiens | place: Peru | collected 2012 | reverse complement strand
AAAAAGGTAAAAGGGTAAAAAGCCCCCTTCCCCCCTTGCGCCTCCGTTCCCAGCGATTCCATCGCTGGTCCCCACCCTTAATCTTAAAGGAAAAAGGCAAAAGCAAAATATAAACAATAACAACAAAATACATAAAAACAATGAAAGCAGATTTGATTTTAAAGAATTATGAGATTGCCAAGGAACGCTATGCGGCTCTTGGTGTAGATACAGACAAGGCTATTGAGACTTTGGAAAAGACTCCTATCTCTCTGCACTGCTGGCAGGCTGACGACGTGGTTGGCTTCGAGCGTGGCGAGGCTGCTTCTGGCGGTATCCAGAGTACAGGTAACTATCCTGGCAAGGCGCGCAACATCGATGAACTCCGTCAGGATATCGAGAAGGTGAACTCTCTCCTGGCTGGTACTTTCCGTCTCAACCTTCATGAAATTTATGGTGAGTTCGGTGGCAAGCAGATTGACCGTAACGAGGTAACCGTAGATCAGTTTACAGGCTGGATGCAGTGGGCTAAGGAGCAGAACATGAAGCTCGACTTCAACTCAACTTCTTTCTCTCACCCTAAGAGTGGCAGCCTCACATTGTCAAATCCTGACCCAGCCATCCGCGAGTTCTGGATTGAGCACCACAAGCGTTGCCGCCGTATCGCAGACGCTATGGGTAAGTTCCAGAACGACCCATGTATCATGAACATCTGGATACACGATGGTTCCAAGGATATCACCGTAGAGAAGGGTCGCTATCGCGAGATTTTGAAGAACTCTCTTGATGAGATCTTAGCAGAGGAGTTGCCAAACATGAAGTCTTGCCTCGAGGCAAAACTCTTCGGTATTGGCTTGGAGGCTTATACCGTAGGTTCTCACGACTTCTACGCTGGCTACTGCGCTAAGAACAATGTGATGTACACCCTCGATACAGGTCACTATGAGCCAACAGAGAACGTATCAGATGCAGTTTCTGCACTCCTGCTCTTCGTTCCAGAGTTGATGCTCCACGTATCTCGCCCAATGCACTGGGATTCAGACCACGTAACACTCTTCGATGACAATACACGCAACCTCTTCTCAGAGTTGGTTCGTGCTAACGCACTCGACCGTGCACACATCGGTCTCGACTACTTCGACGGTTCTATCAACCGCATCGGTGCTTATATCATCGGTGTACGTGCTGCCCAGAAGTCATTGTTGCAGGCATTCCTTGAGCCACTCGATACCCTCCGCAAGTACGAGGACGAGGGCAAGCTCTTCCAGCGTCTGGCTCTCCTCGAGGAAGAGAAGACATTGCCATTCGGTGCAGTATATGATTACTTCAACTTGAAGAACAACATCCCTGTTGGCGAGGAGTACATCGCTGACATCGAGGAGTACGAAGCAGAAGTACTTGCTAACCGCAAGTAAGTGAAAAACGAAGAACGAGTTTAAGTGAAGAGTGAAGAACGAAGAATTCAATAGTCTTATGGCTAAAAAGCACATGAATTCTTCACTCTTCACTTTTCGCTCTTCACTTAATTACTAAACAATATGGAAATATTAATAGGACTTTTAATCATAGCCATCGGCGCATTCTGCCAATCCAGCTGTTACGTTCCAATCAACAAGATTAAAGATTGGAGTTGGGAATCATACTGGGTAGTTCAGGGTGTGTTCGCATGGCTTATTTTGCCTTTCTTAGGCGCAATGCTCGCTGTACCAAGCGGCCATTCCTTCTTTGAATTATTCGACGGTTATGGCTTCAACGTAGCAATGACCATGCTCTTCGGTGTACTCTGGGGCGTAGGCGGACTGACCTTCGGTCTCTCCATGCGTTACCTGGGTGTAGCATTGGGACAGAGCATCGCCCTGGGAACCTGTGCAGGTCTCGGCACCATCATGGGACCGGTATTGCTCAACATCTTCTTTCCGGAGATGGACGCCCTCTCGTCGCTCACCTTCAGCGTAATTCTCGGTGTGGTAGTCACTCTTCTCGGTATCGCTATCATCGGAGTGGCTGGCAGTATGAAGGCTTCATCGCTCTCAGAAGAAGAGAAGAAGGCGGCAGTGAAGGATTTCAACTTCCCTAAGGGTCTTGCCATCGCCTTGTTGGCTGGTTTCATGAGCGGCTGCTTCAATGTGGGTCTTGCCTTCGGTTCCGACATCCATTTCGGTACATTCACTCCAGATATGTACAAGACTTTGCCTGCCACCTTCCTGGTTACCCTGGGCGGTTTCATTACCAATGCCATCTACTGTTTCTATCAGAACACCAAGAATCATACCTGGAGCGATTATAAGAACGAGGAGGTTTGGAGCAATAACATTCTCTATTGTGCCCTGGCAGGTGCCTTGTGGTACAGTCAGTTCTTCGGTTTATCATTGGGCAAGGGGTTCCTTACAGAATCTCCTACCCTCATGACGCTGTCGTTCTGTATTCTGATGGCACTCAACGTGGTGTTCTCAAATGTATGGGGCATCATCCTGAAGGAATGGAAGGGCTGCTCATCAAAGACCATCGCCGTATTAATCGTCGGCATCATCGTCTTGATCATCTCAAGTTTCTTGCCACAACTTATATAATAAAAAAGAGGACCCCGAGTATTTCACAATGCTCGGGGTCTTTTTACTAAACTTAATTATCTAAACCAAAAATTCTTATAGAAAACAATCTTTAAAACTAATAACTTATATTTTTATCTATAAATCTATTTATCTTGGCAAATTGAAAGCCTTGGTCATTTCAGCCATTTCTTCCTGGCTCATACCATCAGGCTCGAATCCCATACATTTTGAGTCGATATAGATCTTGGCACTCTTAGAGAGCACATCAATCTGGTCGAAGGCATCCATTACATCCAAGCCCTTGGCAAAGACACCATGCTTCTCCCACATCACTACATCATAGTCTTCCAACTCCTTCAAAGTCTCCTCAGCAAGCTTCAAACTGCCTGGCAACTGATAAGGTACGATACCCAGACCGAGTGGACAGAATGCCTTGGTCTCTGGAATCATACTCCAAAGCAGGTTGCTCAAAACGTCCTTGCCCATGAACTTCTTGTTGTGGCTCATGGCAATAAGCTCGATAGGGTGAGTATGAACGGTAGCCTTGTAGTTGGAACCCTTCTCGATGAGACGGGCATGAACGCTCAGGTGGCTTGGCAACTCAGATGTTGGCATCACAGGATTATCTGCGATGATGACATAACTGGCGCAATCATCGAGGATTCGGATGATAGAACCGTTCTCCATAGACCAGCGAGCCAAGTCGCGCATACGCTTGCCTGTACCCTTACAGAAGAAGTAGCAACCTTTCAAGGCTGGCAATGCAGTACCAATCTGCTTCACTTCGCTGATGGCAGGCAAAGCCTTGATTTCGTCATCTACCAAGTCGGTTACGTTTACGGTGATGTTACCACCATTGCGCTCAGCCCAACCATTCTGCCAGAGATAACCGGCAACTTCAGCAATCTTCTCGACCTCCTTTTTCAAGGCAGGACGACCTTCTAATACGCTATTCATTGTAATCTTGTTATTAGCTTGTTTAAAATTTCTGCTGCAAAAGTAGTGATTTCCCCTCATATCCAACCCATTCTTTTGATATTTGGGCTATGACATTTGGCATAACCCTCAAAATCGTGAAAAAATGCAGAAAGCGGCTCCTTGCATCACGCAAGAAAACCGCTCTTTTCATTCTACATGTCAATAGAGAATTCATACTCTATTGATGAGATGAGATTTATGCTCTTTTTTATTGAGTTGAGATTTATGCTCTTTTTATAACCCGAAATTGATATCCTATTTTACTTCTTTCCTGGGGTTACACCTGTCGGAAGAGAGAATTTAACAGGGATGGTATATTTTACGTTTACCGGTTTACCATCCTGTGTACCAGGAGTCCAGTTAGGCATCGCCTTCACGATTCTCAAAGCCTCAGCATCCAGTTCAGGATCTACAGATTTTGCAATTCGGGCATTGGTAACGCTACCATCCTTCTGAATGACAAAGGTTACAATCACAAGGCCCTGCTTTTTGGCCGTGATGGCAGAAGCCGGATATTTGATGTTTGCAGCCAGATACTTCATCAGCGCTCCCGGACCACCAGGAAATTGCGGCATTGTCTCTGTTACATCATAATCCACATCCTTGGTTGTATCGGCTGGGGCTGTCGCATCAGAAGCCTTTGCTTCTGCCTTCTGTTCAACTTCTAACTTTGCCAATCCAGCAGCCTTAGCTTCTTCTGCCTTTTTGGCTTCTGCGGCAGCTTTTGCTTCTTCGGCCGTCGGATTCGCCACAGCCACATCAGCATTCAGAGCCTGCTCAGCCTTCTGCTGAACCTCGGCTACTTCCGGAAGCTGCTCGCCAATCTCACGAGCCACACTCTCGATGTTGCTCACCATAAGCAACACTCCTGCTAAAGGTGCGAAAAGGAGGTACTTCGCCTTGCCCATTTCACTAGTTCTACGTTTGTTCATCATTTTAATTCTTTTTTCAAGAGGTAATAAATTAAAATTATTAGCAATCTTGGTCGATTCATTCGGCTGTCGATATGCCAAACCTAGAAGGTGATACTGATAGGATTTGCGCGCGTTGCCATCAGATAAAACACTTTTATCGGCTAAATATTCCAAATTCATTCTTACTTCCTGCTTCATCAGCCAGGCAAACGGATTAAACCAGCAGGCGATGGAGAAAAGTTCAGAGAAGAGGGTATCCAGGGAATGGAGACCCGAAACATGGGTGCACTCATGAACCATCACTTCGTGCAACTGCTTGCCCTCCAGGGTAGATGGATACATAAACACCCAGCTGAAGAAGGAGAACGGACTCCCCTCACCTCTGAGAAGATGCACTGTAATGCCTTCCACCTCCTGCTTCCGGGAAATAACCGCAAGGCGGATGATGCTGAAGAGCTGCCATACCAAACGCAATGAGAGAACTGCAACTCCTGCCAAATAGATGCCCTGCAGCATATCCATCCAGGTTATACTGGGAGCCTGAGCCTTTACTACCACCATGGGATAAAACGTGTCGGCATATACATGCGCCATACTCGCCATCGTTGGTGTATCGCGCACCCAATATTCCAGACTGAGCGCCGGAACCATCAGGGCAACGGCATAGATGAGCCAGAGGGTAAGGCGGCGAAGAGCGAAGAAAGTATCGCGGCTCACCGTGAGGCGATAAAAGCCATAAAGCAGCATCAGGGCTACATTGATTTTTATAAGATATATTGCCATACAGTTTCGTTTTTTGTTTGAAATGAACTTAATAATTATTCTTCCGTAAGCTTGATTTATTCATCAAAGTTCTCGAGTTATTCTTCCGAACTCTCAATTTCACGGATGATATCCTTGAGGTCCTCGGGACTGATTTTTTCATCCTTGGCAAAGAAGGAAACCATTTCCTTGAAGGAATTCTTGAAGTAATTGTTCACGAAACCCGACAGGAACTTCCGCTTGTAATCGCTCTCGGCGATGAGGGGGAGAATAGACATACCCCTTGCCATCCCGCTCCGCCTTGACATATTCCTTGCGCTTCAGATTGTTCACAATAGAAGCCACTGTAGTATAAGGTGGACGAGGTTCTGGCAACAGTTCCATAATCTGTTTCACGGCACATCGTCCCAATCGCCATATTCGAAGCATAATATCTTCTTCCTGATTCGTCAGCTTTTCCATATTTCTATCTTTATTCTTTTAAATTCAACATTCTTGTTTTTAAATCACGCTGCAAATCTACGAGCTTTTCGTATAAACACAAAATAATCCACGTTAAAAAAAACACAAATACAGCTATATTTTAACGTTTTACGAGCTTTTCGTAATACAAGAGCACTGACATTTACGAGATTATCGTAGAATTCACATTAAGAGAGTCTATATATAACAATGTAGAAAAATACATAAGTTGGTACAATACCACATATCAAAAACCAATTGTGTTCATTGTATATTACTTTTTTTTATTATCTTTGCATAGGATAATCAAAAAAACAACTCTTATGGGTGCATATGGTACATCATTTTGAGGAGAATACCAAATAAATATGCAGCCATAATTGGTACGGTCGTGATTTACTTTTTAGATACCTCGGGGTTTGCAAGGTCATCTTTTTTATGTACTTCCTTGACTTTTTGGCAAAACACCTAGCATATTTGTACTATTTTACATTTTTAAGAATCATAATACGGCTATTATTGAGTATTTTTCGCTATCTTTGCAAACGAAGAATCAACAATTAGAAACAACTTTATAAACCCAATATGATGAACAATAAAAGAAATCATAAACTCATAGGATTTTCCTTTGCTTTGGCATTGATTTCCTCACTCAACTGCCAGGCTCAGTTGCTCCCTACCCCTACGCAGGAAGCCAAACCGGGCGTGAGATGGTGGTGGATGGGATCTGCCGTGGATAAGGAAAACCTGAAGTGGAACCTTGACGAATACGCCAAGGCGGGTATCGGTGCCGTGGAAATCACGCCGCTCTATGGCGTGCAGGGCAACGACAAAAACGATATCCCGTATCTCTCGCCTAAATGGATGGACATGCTCAAGTTCGTGGAGAAGGAAAATAAACAGGTGGGCATCGAGACGGATATGGCAACCGGTACAGGATGGCCTTTCGGTGGTCCTTGGGTTCCTATCAGCGAGGCTGCTTGCAAGGCTGTCTTCGTAGATACTATCGTGGATATCAAACAGAAACTGATGGAAATAGAATTCAACGTTCCTCAAAAAGAACGTGCCTATGCCAAACTGAAAATCGTCAAAGCTTTTCCTGTAGAAGGAGTTAAGAACAAGAAACGAGTCATCGCTCTCTATGAGAGTCGCACCCGTCAGAAGGTGAAGCGTGCAGCTCCGGGCGGAGAAGGATATGTTATCGACCACTTCGATTCTACTGCCGTGGCCAATTATCTGCACCACATCGACAGCGCCTTCGTGGCATCGAAGACTCCGTATCCTCACACCTTCTTCAACGACAGCTACGAGGTGTATGGCGCCAACTGGACTCCTAACCTCCTGACGGAATTCGAGAAATATCACGGTTACAAACTGCAGGATAAGTTCCCAGAGTTTCTGGATGGCGATGCCGTAGTGGTAAGTGATTACCGTGAGACCCTGGGCGACATGCTGCTCCATAACTTCACGGAGCAGTGGACCAAATGGGCAAACAAGCGTGGTGCCATCACCCGCAACCAGGCACACGGTTCACCTGCCAACCTCATCGACTGCTATGCGGCAGTTGACATCCCGGAGATTGAAGGCTTCGGACTGACCGACTTCGGCATCAAGGGACTGCGCAAGGATCCGGGCAAGACCCGTCCTAACTTCAGCGACCTGAGTATGCTGAAATATGCTCCATCGGCTGCGCACATCACCGGAAAGAAATATACATCCAGCGAAACCTTCACCTGGCTCACCGAGCACTTCCGCACATCCCTGAGCCAGATGAAACCGGATATGGACCTGATGTTCTGCGCCGGAGTGAACCACATGTTCTTCCATGGCACAGCCTATTCGCCTAAGAACGATCCATGGCCAGGCTGGAAATTCTATGCTTCGGTGGATATGAGTCCTACCAACAGCATCTGGCGCGACGCTCCGGAACTGATGAAGTACATCACCAACTGCCAGACCTATCTGCAGTGGGGACAGCCTGACAACGACTTCCTGGTTTATCTGCCAGTAAGAGACATGTGGCGCAAGGACACCAAAAACTGGTTGATGCAATTCGACATCCACAGCATGGCGAAGAAGGCACCTGAGTTTATCAAGGTAATTCTCGACATCGATAAGGCAGGATTCGACTGCGACTACATCAGCGACAAGTATCTCCGCACGTGTACCTTTAAGAACGGTATGATTGAAACGGCTGCCGGAACCCGATACAGAGGTATCATCATTCCTGGCAACAACATCATGCCAAGCGATGTGATTGAGCACATATCAGAATTGAAATCACAAGGCGCCAAGATTATCAAAGGCGATAATATCAAGGCAATGGAACAGGCGGCAAAACCGGAACTGATGAGAAAGAACCTGGGCTTGAAGATGATTCGCCGTGCCAACAGCATCGGTCATCATTACTTCATCGCCAACCTCACTAGCAAGGACATCGCTTCTAGCGTGGCTTTGGCCGTGAACGAGAAGCATGGCATCTGGTACAACCCTATGACGGGCGAATACCATGAGGCAACCATCGGCGACAAGGGTATCCAGCTGAACCTGAAGAGTGGCGAAAGCCGCATCCTCATCACATCAAACAAACCAGTGAATGAATGGAACCTCGGTTCTAAGGTGAAGGTGGGCGGCAAGGAATCCATCGCTGCAGCAGATAGCAAGACCATCGACCTGACCGCAAATACCTGGAAGCTGTCGTTTACCGAGGATGCTCCAAAAGTGGGTGAAACCTTCAACCTGAAGGGCGTGAAGTCTTGGGAAAGTCTCAGTGAAAAGGCGAAGGTGATGATGGGAACAGGTGTTTACGAAACCACCATCAAGCTATCGAAGGATGATGCCAAGAAGCTGTGGACCATCGACCTGGGAGATGTACGAGAGAGTGCCCGTGTCTATATCAATAATAAATATGTAGGTTGCGCCTGGGCTGTACCATATATCCTAAACTGCAAGGACAAGCTGGTAAAGGGCAAGAATACCCTCCGCATCGAGGTTACTAACCTGCCAGCCAACCGCATCGCAGAAATGGACCGTCAAGGCGTAAAGTGGCGCAAGATGAAAGAAATCAACGTGGTGGATATCAACTACAAGAAGACCACCTACGAGAAATGGACTCCTGTGCCAAGCGGACTGAACAGCACCGTGAAGCTCGTGGAAATCAAGTAAATAATAAACAAATATTAATAATAAGACAAATGAAAAAACTGATCTTTTCATCGCTCTTCATGCTTCTGGGTTTGACTTCTGTTTCTGCCCAGACTGCATTGCAAAATGAAATCCTAGAGGTGGCTCATCGCACCAACAACTACTTCATGACAAAGTACAGTGATCCAACCATCGACACATTCGTGAAGAAAAAGCGTACCAGCAATCTTTGGACACGTGCCGTGTATTACGAAGGATTGATGGCACTCTATGAGATTGATCCTCAGCAGCGATATCTCGACTACACCGACAAATGGGCGGATTATCACAAGTGGACAGCACGTGGAAGCGTGAACGATACCGATGCCGACAACCAGTGCTGCCAGCAGACCTACATGGACCGCTACGTTCAGACCGGCGGCAAGAAGGATTTGAGCAAGGTGAAAGAGAACCTGGACCATCAGATGAGCACCAAGCGCGTGAACTACTGGACCTGGATTGACGCCATCCAGATGGCGATGCCTGCCTATGCCAAGTATGCCAAGATTACCGGTGAGCGCAAGTATCTGGACTATGCGATGAATTCCTATAAATGGAGCCGTGATACCCTGGCTAATGGTCTCTTCAACAAGAAAGAGGGTCTCTGGTGGAGAGACAAGGACTACGTGCCACCTTACAAGGAAAAAGATGGCAGCAACTGCTACTGGAGCCGTGGTAACGGTTGGGTATATGCAGCCCTGGTCCGCGTAATGGAGACTTTGCCAAAGAAAGATAAGTACTATCAGTATCTGAAGAAAGACTTCATCCTGATGAGCAAGGCTATCCTGAAATGCCAGCGCGAGGATGGATATTGGAACGTGAGCCTTGTTTGTCCAGCCAACTATGGCGGTCCAGAGATGACGGGTACAGGCCTCTTCCTCTATGGCATGGCATGGGGTGTTCAGCAGGGCATTCTTCCTAGAGCCACCTATCAGAAGGCGATGGACAAGGCATGGAAGGCACTTGCCGCATCTGTTCACGAGGATGGTTTCATCGGCTACAACCAGGGCACCGGAAAGGAGCCATCAGCTGGCCAGCCTGTCACCTTCACCTCCGTTCCTGATTTCGAGGACTACGGCACCGGTTGCCTCCTTCTCGGCGCAGCAGAGTATTACAAGCTTTTAAAAGTAAAAAAGTAAAAGGGTAAAAAGGCAAAAAGTCCCCCCTTTGCACCCCCGTTCCCAGCGATTCCATCGCTGGTCCCCCAGTCTTAATCAAAAAGAAAAAGAGAAAAAATGAAGAAATATATCTGGCTGATGGCTTGCCTGGTGGCGTTTTCGCCACTAAGCGCCAACGCCGCAAAGAAACAAAAGAAAGCCAAGAAGGCACAAACCGAACTTTGGCCTGATGGCACAAAGATGGATGCCTGGTTCAACAACGCCCAGAAGGTGAACGTGGATACCCTGGGCAAGAAATACGTCCTCACCGACTATGGCGTAAAAACGGATAGCACCCTGATTCAGACCAAGGCCATCCAGGCGGTCATCGACCGTGCTGCCCAAGATGGCGGTGGCGTGATCGTGGTGCCTGCCGGAACCTATCAGAGCGGTGCCCTCTTCTTCAAACCGAAAACCCACCTGTATCTGGAAGAAGGCGGAAAACTGAAAGGCAGCGACCGCATCGCCAACTTCCCTGTAGTAGAAACCCGCATCGAAGGCGAGACCTGCAAATACTTCTCAGCCTTCATCAATGCCGACAAATGTAACGGCTTTACCATCGCTGGCCCGGGTACCATCGATGGAAACGGTTATCACTATTGGGAGGAGTTCTGGATTCGCCGCACCTGGAATCGCCAGTGCACCAACAAGGATGCACAGCGCCCTCGCCTCGTCTATATCAGCAACTCCAGCAACGTAACCCTACAGGATGTACACATCCAGAACAGTCCGTTCTGGACCAACCACATCTACCGTTGCGACCACGTCCGCTTCCTAAGTTGCACCATCTTCGCCCCTACTTCCAGCATGAAGGCACCAAGCAGCGACGCCATCGACATTGATGTTTGTCACGATGTGCTGATAGATGGCTGCTATATGAACGTAAACGATGATGCCATCGCCATCAAGGGCGGTAAGGGAACCTGGGCAGACCAGGCACCAGAGAATGGACCGGTATATAACGTACTCATCCAGAACTGCACCTATGGTAGAGTGCACGGATGCTTAACCCTCGGCAGCGAAAGCGTGAAAGACCGCAACATCGTATTGCGCAATATCAAGGTGGGCAATGCACAGCGTGTACTTTGGTTGAAGATGCGCCCAGATACACCTCAACATTACGAGTACGTAACGGTAGATAACATCCAGGGTAAGACAGGCAGTTTCCTCGTCATCCGTCCATGGACCCAGTTCTTCAAGCCTGGCGACCGCAAGGATATGCCATTGAGCCAGTGCAACAACATCACCATCAAGAACATCCAGATGGATTGTGACAACTTCTTTGATGTAGGCAAGAGCGAGAAATACCGTCTGGTAGATTTCACCTTCGAAAACATCAACTGTACCGATAAGAAGATGGCTTTCGATGCCAATCTCATCGAAAACACCGTAGCAAAGAAGGTAAATATCATCTCTAGAGAAAAGAGCAACGGATTGAAGACCACAGGTGATGCCGACGGGTTAAAATAAGATTTTTATCTTTATCTAAAGAGCCTTATTACATAAAATAAGGCTCTTTTTTTCTTTTTATCTCTTAAAATTAGGCATTTCCAATTATTTTGCTTAATTTTGCCTTCGAATTAGAGTTGAAGAGCAAGCTTTATCAAGCATAGCAAGGCGCAAGCCCAACTCAACATTCAACATTCAACATTCAACATTCGATAACAATGATAGATATAAAAGGTATAACCAAGAGCTTCGGCTCCCTGCAGGTACTCAAGGGCATCGACCTGCATATTGACAAGGGCGAGGTGGTAAGTATCGTCGGTCCTAGTGGCGCCGGCAAGACCACACTTCTCCAGATTATCGGTACCCTCGACAAGCCTGATAGTGGCAGTATCATGGTTGATGGCATCGATGTAAGCAGCCTCAGCACCAAGAAACTGAGCAATTTCCGCAACCAGCATCTCGGTTTCGTCTTCCAGTTCCATCAGCTTCTACCAGAGTTCACCGCTCTGGAGAACATCATGATTCCTGCCTTCATTGCAGGCAAAAGCCGAAAAGAAGCTAAGGAGCGTGCCGAGGAATTACTGGCATTCATGGGACTGAGCGACAGAGCCAACCACAAGCCTGCCGAGTTATCCGGTGGTGAGAAGCAGCGTGTAGCCGTGGCGAGAGCTTTGGTCAATAATCCTGCCGTCATCCTTGCCGATGAACCATCAGGAAGTCTCGACACCAAGAACAAGGCAGAGCTTCATCAGCTTTTCTTTGACCTCAGAGACAAGTTCGGTCAGACTTTCGTCATCGTAACTCACGATGAGGGTCTTGCTGCCATCACCGACCGCACCATCCACCTCAAGGATGGAATGATTGAGAAGACGGTGGAAGCAGGAGCTGCTGATAGCCAGGAAGAAACTGCAGAAGTTGCAAAAATCCCAACAACAGAAGAAAAAACTGAAGATAATATTATATGAGCAAAAAGATAAAACTCGGCGATTACAATCGCCTCCGCATCGTAAAGAAAGTAGATTTCGGTCTGTATCTCGATGGTGGTGACGAGGGAGAAATCCTCCTTCCTTCCCGCTACGTTCCTGAAAACGCTGGCATCGGCGACGAACTGGATGTCTTCATCTATCTCGACCAGGAAGAGCGTCTCATAGCAACCACCGAAACCCCTTTGGCAAAGGTGGGCGATTTCGCCTATCTCGAAGTGAAATGGGTCAACGAATACGGAGCCTTCCTGGGCTGGGGGCTGATGAAGGACATCTTCTGCCCATTCCGCGAGCAGAAGAAACGTATGGTGCTCGGCAACTCCTACATCGTGCATATCCACATCGACGAGGAGAGCTATCGCATCGTTGCCTCTGCCAAGATTGAGCGTTATCTCAACGAAGACCATCCTCACTACAAGCATGGCGATGAGGTAGATCTCCTCATCTGGCAGAAGACCGACCTCGGCTTCAAGGTTATCATCGACAACCAGTATCCGGGTCTCCTCTATCAGGACCAGATCTTCCAGTACATCCATACCGGTGACAAGATGAAGGGCTACATCGGAAGAGTTCGTCCTGACGGAAAGATAGATGTCACCCTGCAGAAGACCGGCATCCAGCAGACTGCCGATTTCGCCGAAACCCTCTACCAGTATCTCCTGGACAACGACGGCGAGTGTAACCTTGGCGACAAGAGCGAAGCCGACGACATCTACGAGCGTTTCCACGTGAGCAAGAAGGTTTACAAGCGTGCCGTGGGCGATCTATACAAGAAGCGCCTCATCACCGTAAGCCCGATGAGCATCCGATTGGCGGAATAAAGCAGATTAGATGTATATATAATAAGGTATTTGCATTATTCATACGCATTTGTTGCAAATCAGTGGCAAAAAAAGGTCTTTTTTGTTGCAAATCAGGGGCAACAAGGCATATCATTTAAAAAGAGGGTGTGTCATAAGTCTGTGACGCACCCTTTTTTTTGTGTGTTTCTGTAT
>OIYK01000118.1_pt1 | contig 13900 bp, 10 predicted proteins | sample 1588361 | NCBI WGS metagenome assembly OIYK01 (sample SAMN03283293) | human gut metagenome | biome: human-associated habitat; material: feces | host: Homo sapiens | place: Peru | collected 2012 | reverse complement strand
ATCAATGAAGACCCCGAAAACGGCAGGAACGGGGCATTCTGGGGAGTTGCTTAAAGAAACAAAAATTTGAACAAGAAGAAAATAATATGATTACAGTTGATGGATTGACCATAGAATTTAGCGGCACCACCCTATTCAAAGACATTTCCTTCCAGATCAACGAGAAGGACCGTATAGCCCTGATGGGCAAGAATGGCGCAGGAAAGAGCACATTGCTTAAGATCATCGCCGGTGTGAGAAATATCTCTGCGGCATTTACGAATTCCTGGAATCGAAGAAGATGGAAAATCTTCAGGAACTGGAGAAGAAGCAATAACCCCGATTCTGTTGTTTTCTTATCAAAAAATATTTCAAGCATAAAACAAAAAGTCCTGATGTTTCATTTGTTTGAAATATCAGGACTTTATTTTTTCTATCTATTCGGAAAACCATTCCCGAAAAATTCTATTCGGAAAAAATTCCTTCTGGGAATTACCAAAGCTCCAGGCGCTGGTTCTTAGGAATGAACAGCTTGTCGCCCTGCTTTACACCAAATGCCTCATACCATGCATCGATGTGAGGAAGCGCACCATCAACACGCCACTTGCCAAGAGAATGAGGATCATCCTTTACGCGGTTGCGGATTTCCTTATCAGTAATGTTCTGTCCCCAAACACCTGCATAGGCGAGGAAGAAACGCTGGTCAGGAGTGAAACCATCCTTGTTCTTCAATGGCTTCTTGGCTGTAGCATTCTTGAAGGCATTGTATGAAACCATCAAACCACCATGGTCGGCAAGGTTCTCGCCAAGGGTGAAACGGCCGTTGGCATTCAGGTCAGGCAATACCTTGATGTTGCTGAAGAAATCAGCATACATATCAGCACGCTTGTTGAAACCTTCTGCATCAGCAGCTGTCCACCAGTCCTTCAGATTACCGCTAGCATCATACTGACGACCCTGATCATCGAATCCGTGAGTCATCTCATGACCGATTACTACGCCGATAGCACCATAGTTGAATGCTGCATCAGCCTTAGGATCGAAGAAAGGATACTGGAGAATACCGGCTGGGAAGCAGATCTCATTGGTAGTAGGATTATAGTAAGCATTCACGGTCTGAGGAGTCATGAACCACTCATCCTTATCTACTGGCTTTCCTGCCTTCTCTGCAATCTCCTTATCGTTGGCAAACTTGCGGCAAGCCATTACGTTCTCATAATAGCTCTTAGATGGGTCGATTCTGAGCTTGCTGAAATCAGTCCACTTGTTAGGATAACCAATCTTTACATAGAACTTGTCGAGCTTGTTGTGAGCAGCTTTCTTTGTAGCATCGCTCATCCAGGTCTGAGCATCGATACGCTGACCGAGGCTGATCTGAAGATTCTTCACGAGTGCCTCCATCATCTTCTTAGAGCTTTCTGGGAAATAGCGCTTGCAGTAGATGCGACCGAGCGCCTCGCCCAACTGAGCCTCTACCTGAGTAGTAGCGCGCTTCCAAAGAGGATAATCCTCCTTACGGCCACTCATAGTCTTGCCGAAGAATTCGAAACGGGCTTCGCGAATCTCATCGCTGAGGTAAGAAGCAGAACTACTGATGACGTCCCACTCCATCAAAGCCTTCAATGTGCCTGCACATTCTGCAGCTGCCACCTTGTCATAACCGGCGAAGAAAGCAGGCTGACCTACGATCATCTCCTTGAGATATTCGCTCTTGATTCCCTCGGCGTTGGCAAGTGCCTCGAGAGGAATGTTAGGATAATTCTCCTTGAATTCTGCCAAGGTCATCTTGTTGTAGTTGGCCTGAGGATCACGAAGTTCGGTACGGCTCTTTGAGAAAGTAGCGAGCGTTGTTTCGTGAAGGAATACGGCAGCAGCCTTCTTGGCAGCTTCATCAGCAGAGAAACCGTAGAGCTGGAACATCTTGCTGAGGTAAGTCTTATAAGCCTCACGGATAGCTACGGTTGCAGCATCGTTGTTGAGGTAATAATCCTTGGCACCGAGAGTAAGACCGCCCTGCATCAGGTTGTAGATGTTCATGGTTACGTTCTTCTCATCGGCAGCGAAACCTGCGCCATAGCCCAAACCGAGCCCCATCCATGCATACTTAACCTGAAGTTTCTGAAGTTCGTCCTTGGTCTTGGCAGCTTCAATCTCATCCATCAGAGGCTTTACAGGAGCGATTCCAGCCTTGTTGCGGCTGTCAACATCCATAGAGAGTTTGTAGAAATCAGACAATTTCTGCTCGATGGTTCCAGCCTTGTAAGTCTTCTTCTGGAGTTCAGAAAGAATGGCATTGATGCGCTTGTTGTTGTTCTCTGCAAGCTGGTCAAAACTGCCATAACGGCTGTAAGCAGCAGGAAGAGGATTATTCTTCTGCCATCCGCCTGTAGCAAACTGATAGAAACTGTCTGCTGGCTTTACTGTCTTGTCGAGATTGCTCATGACAAGACCCGATTTATTCTGAGCGTCAGCTCCTAATGGCAGAGCTGCGATCATCATCATCGGTAAGATCATCTTCATTTTCATTTTCTTCTCTGTTTTATATATTAATGTTACTATTATTTCGAAACTTCTTCCAGTTCTTCCGAAAGGAGCATCCAGTGCTCGTTCTCCTCATCGAGCCCCTTCATAAGTTCGGTGTATTCGGTAACGAGTTCCATGTTGGTTGCATTTTCCGGTTTCATCAGGAGTTCATCAATCTCCTTCTTTCTCGCTTCCAGCTTCCCTATCTTCGCCTCACATTCCTTCACGGCTTTCTCAGCCTTGCGGATCTTCTTCTGCTGTTCCTTATGTTCAGCGTAGCTCTGCTTGCCGGATGTGGCAGAGGCAAGACTGTCGGCTGTAGAACCTGATGCAACAGAAGGGCCGGAAGTGTTGGCTGAAGGCGAACCGGCAGAAGCCATGCTCTGGTTGGCAAGAGCTTGATTGATGTTCTCGGCATTATGGGCACGGAGATAATCGTAAATACCACCGAGATGCTCACGAACCTTGCCGCCGCCAAACTCATAGACCTTATCAACCAGACCATCGAGGAATTCACGGTCGTGGCTCACGATGATGGCTGTTCCATCGAAAGCCTTGATGGCTTCTTTCAGCACATCCTTCGACTGCATGTCGAGGTGATTGGTAGGCTCATCGAGAATGAGGAGATTCACCGGTTCGAGCAGGAGTTTGATCATAGCCAGTCGGCTGCGTTCACCTCCACTCAGAACCTTGACAAACTTCTCAGAAGTCTCGCCGCCAAACATGAAGGCGCCCAGGAGATCGTTCACCTTCAGACGCATTTCGCCTGTTGCCACATTGTCAATAGTCTGGAAGATGGTAAGATTCTCATCCAAGAGCTGTGCCTGATTCTGGGCGAAATAACCAATCTGCACATTATGACCAATCTTGAGAGTTCCGGTGAAAGGAATCTCACCCATGATACATTTTACCAGGGTAGACTTACCCTCGCCGTTCTTACCCACGAAAGCCACCTTCTCGCCACGCTTGATGGTAAAGGTAACATGGTCGAAGACGGTGTGGGCGCCGTAATCCTTGCGCACCTCATCGCAGATGATAGGATAATCGCCACTTCTGAGACAAGGAGGGAATTTGAGGTGCATCTGCTTGTTGTCAACCTCATCTACCTCGATAGGCACGATTTTCTCGAGCTGCTTGATTCTGCTCTGCACCTGAACCGCCTTGGTAGGCTTGTAGCGGAACCGCTCGATGAAATCCTTGATGTCGGCAATTTCCTTCTGCTGGTTTTCGTAGGCACGGAGCTGCTGCTCGCGGCGTTCAGCACGCAACACCACATACTCATCGTATTTCACCTTATAGTCTTCTACCCTTCCGCAAGTAATTTCGAGGGTACGGTTAGTTACATTGTTGATGAAAGCACGGTCGTGGCTCACCAGAACCACAGCCTTTGCACTCTGCGCCAGGAACTGCTCCAACCACTGGATACTTTCAATATCAAGGTGGTTGGTAGGCTCATCGAGAAGCAGTACATCAGGCTTCTGCAACAGAATCTTGGCAAGTTCGATACGCATTCGCCAACCACCGGAAAACTCCTTGGTTGGGCGCTCGAAATCATCGCGCGTAAAGCCAAGACCGCTCAAGGTGCGCTCTATCTCAGCCTCATAGTTTTCGCCACCCATCATCATGTAGCGTTCATGTTCCTGGGTAAACTTCTCTACGAGCTGAGCATAGCTTTCGCTCTCATAGTCGGTGCGGTCGGCCATTTCCTGCTGCATCTTGTCCAGACGCGCCTTCATCTCGGTATTATGGGCGAAAGCCTTGCGGGTTTCCTCCTTCACGGTCGTATCGTCCTGCAGTTTCATCACCTGTGGCAGATAGCCGATAGTGGTTTCGTTAGGAATAGCCACAATGCCATCAGTAGGTTTCTGTAAACCGCAGAGAATCTTGAGCATCGTAGATTTTCCGGCACCATTCTTACCCACCAGGGCAATGCGGTCGCGGTCGTTGATAACGAAACTTACATCATGAAAGAGAGGCTTGACGCCAAACTCTACTTTCAGTCCTTCTACTGAAATCATCTATTTTAAATTTATAATTTACAATTAATAATATATAGTTTTCCTAACTCCTTTTACGGAATGAGCAGGGATGAATCTCCATAGCTCAGGAAACGGAAATCATGCGAAAGAGCATAATCGTAAACCTTCTTCCAATCGCCCTTGAGGAAAGCACTCACCAGGAGCAGGAGCGTACTCTGAGGCTGATGGAAATTGGTGACCAGCATCTTCACAATCTTATACTGATAGCCTGGAGCAATGATAATCTGCGTGCTGGAATGGAGAGCCTCCAAGCCGTTGCGGTCCAGATAATCGATGATTGCCTGGATAGCCTGCATCGGAGTGATTCCATCTACCAGATTGCCATCTTCAGAAAGCTCGTAAGGATTCCACTGTTTTACGTGCAGATCTTCTTCGTTTGCCTCAGGATGCTTCAGCAGATGAACGCCCATGTAATAGAGGCTCTCGATGGTACGGACGCTGGTGGTTCCTACGGCAATGACCCGGCACTCGTGCTTGATGAGTTTTTCCAGACTGCGGCGATGAACAACAATGTATTCCGTATGCATCTGATGACCTTCGATTTCAAGACTCTTCACCGGTTTGAATGTGCCGGCTCCTACATGCAGGGTTACTTCTTCGCGGTCGATTCCATGCGCATCAAGATCCTTGAGAACCGCATCGGTAAAGTGAAGTCCGGCAGTTGGAGCAGCCACACTTCCCTTGATTTTAGAATAAACCGTCTGATAGGTGGTCTTGTCACTCTCCTCTGTCTTGCGGTTGAGATATGGTGGAATAGGCAACTCGCCTACTGCTTCGAGAATCTCAGCGAAAGACACCTTGTCGTTGTCCCAATCGAAATCAACCCAGTAGTTGGTTCCTCCGCCTTTGGCAACCATTTTCTGCGCTTCAGAACCGAGAGCATCTCCGCGTCGCATGGTAGCGCTGAGCGTAAGCTTATTGCCCTTGATTTCGAAATCACGCTTCAGGCTTCCCTCTTTCCATTTCTTCAGATTACCGATCATGCAGAGCCATGAACAATGTCCGGTGGTCTGGAACATGAGTTCATAATCAGTAGGTTCTGCAGGCTCCATCAAGAAAACCTCAATAAGCGCACCTGTTTCCTTGCGGAAGTGCAGACGCGCTTGTATCACCTTGGTATTGTTGAATATCATCAAGGCTCCTTGAGGGAGATATGTGGGAAGATGATAGAAAACATCATCGCTTACCTCGCCGTGCTTATAAACCAGCAGTTTGCTGTGGTCGCGCTGGGCAATAGGGAATTTTGCGATGCGCTCATCCGGTAAATCATAATTATAATCACTAATCTTAATGTGTTTTGTATCCATTATTTATTTTTACTTTGAACTTTCTATTTTGAACTTTTATGCTTATACTAAAGATTTGCCATTTGGCAGGTGGCATAAAGCACAACCATGATAAGGGTAAATATCACTACGGTCATGATTTTATCTACATCATCATAGTCATAACCCGTACTCGTATACTGGTTGGAAATATACTTAATCTTTGGGGAGATGCGGTAATACATCCTGATGTAGATAAGATAAACGACAACTCCCACCACAGCTCCGATAGCCAGACCGCAAAGAATGTCGACCGGATAATGGACACCCAGGTAAAGACGGGTCCAACAGTTTACGAGCGACCATAATAACAGGGTCCACGTAACCAGTCTGCTACGGATAAGCAACGAGAAAAAGATGGCTATAGAAAGCGTATTAGCCGCATGAGCCGAACAGAAGCTGAAACTCATGAGGCGCATATTGTCAACCACCTGGACCGTATACTTGAACATCGGGTCGTTGGAAGGTCTGCATCTTTCAGCCAGCGGTTTGATGATTCCATCCACCAGTCCATCAGCCAGAAAGATACAGAGCACTGCTCCTCCAACCACGAGCGCAATCTGCCCCATCATCTCGTTGTTTCTTATCACAACAACGAAGAGGACGATATAAAGCGGAATCCATGTCCAGCCCGATGTAAGCGCCATCGCCATCTGATCGAGCCAGACATTCTCGCTGCCGTTAAACACATGCAACAGCTGCATGTCAAAATCTTGTATCCTACTAAAATCCATTCTCTTTATTTTAATCAGATTTTATCTTAATCAGATTTCCTCAATTGCCTTGGTTTCAATCCAGCCTTCTCTGCCGTCTCCAACCTTGATTCCACACCAGCCTTTCATCGCCTTATCGGTAATATCAACCCGGGTTCCTTCATGCAGCAGGAAGAGGTCAGCGCTCGTCTTGGCTGGAGTCTTCTTCACATTGACAGAAGGAGCGATAATGATGGCTCCCGTACGGTTAATGAGCATCTGCCGCTGCTGGTAAGCAAAGAGATTGCTCAGCAGGAAGACTGCCACGAAGAAGATTCCACCGAAGAAACCAATCTTGCGCAACACGAGATGCGGTCCGAAGAGATAAACCAATACCAGAACCAGTGCCATGATGATGGCTATGATGCCTGTCTTAGCCCAACAGTCAACACTCGTAAAGTTGACCAGCGCCTTCCACCAGGTTACGAAGAACATCTCGCTTTCCGGAGTAATCTTATCGATGGTCTTGCTACGTGCAAACTGCAGGTTGAAGCTGATGTCTTCATCGCCTGGCGAGAGCAGATGGGCACGCTCATAATTGAGCACAGCCTTGGTAATATTGTCTGTACGGTAATAAGCATTGCCCAAGTTATAGTAAACTTCGGCAGAAACACCATAGTTGTTCAATATTTCCTCATAGTCGCGTATGGCTTGCTGATAGTTACCTTTCTGATATTCCGTATCAGCATTGTTCTTGGTTACAGCGCCTGCAGAAACAGAGCAGCCCAACATCACCATGATCATCATGACGAACGAATATCCGGTTACACTCTTCTTGCGCTGCTTACGCATTGCATTGATAGCATTTTCTATATCCATAATAGCAGTCATTGCTGAGTCGAATGTACGGTTCATATTGCCGGCAGGGTCGCCAGGCGCATAGCGTTCAAACTCACATTCATCGAGCGCAGTTGTAAACTTCTCGATAGTTTTCTCCTCTACACAATGTTTTTCGAGCATAGTCTGAATGTTTTCACGTGAGAGCTTTTCGGCAGGCATGTTGAGCTTGTAGCTTACATAGCCCCACAAAGCACGGAGCACTTCATCGTAGAATTCTTCCTGCTTGCCACCGAGCATCAGCAGATGAGCCTTCTTCAGGCGCTTGGTTGCTATCTTGTTTGCCTTGTTGGAACGGACCTTTACAAGGTCGGCATTCTCGAGGGCACGGCGGCGGAAAACAATGAGCAGGGCAAAGAAGGCTGCCAATGGAACCAGCAGACTGGTCCAGTAGCCAAAGCTTCCGTAGAACATATCGTCAATATCATGGAGCTTAGACTTGCCCAGTTTCAGCGCATGAATGTCCTTATCCTCGTTGCTGAAATCTGAGGTTTCATTGTCTGATGTTCCATCGCCCTTCCCTACGTTCAACGTAAACGGCTGGGTCTTAATTGTTTTGTACTTGTTAGCCGAAGTATCATAATAGGTGAATTCTACTGCAGGAATGGTATAATTTCCCTGATTACGAGGCACAGCCAGGAAGTCATAAATCATATTGCCTTCTACACCATTGGCTGTGAGACGGGTCTTGTCTGTCACCTTTGCATCGTACTTGTCAAAATCCTTAGGGAAGGTAATGACAGGCTGCTTGAGCAGCTTCAGGTTTCCGATTCCTCCTACCACAACACGGATGGTGATAGGTTCGCCAGCCTTCACTTCCTTCTTGTCGATGGAAGCAGTAATGTTGAATTTACCTACACCGCCCGAGAAGCTGGCAGGGCGCTGAGGCAATGGATCAACCTGAATTTTCACACTAGGAGCTATAATATCTTTCTTTACTTCAACATAGCCAGAACCGCCATTGAAGAAAGCTTCCATCGGGTCAACGTTTCTGTTCTGCTGAACTACGATTCCCTTGAAGGTAATGGCTGGAATGGTGAGGCTTCCCGTCATCTGCGGATACATGACATACTGGCTCCATGTAACGCATCGGTAAGGTCGGCCGTTTACGATTTCAGTATGGAAAGTCTTCTGCTGAGGCAGCGGAACTTCCTGGTTGTGGAATCCCATCAGGTCAGGCATCTTGCCTTCCAGCTGGGTAAGGTCTACCAGCGTATAAACCTTATAAGTAAGGAGCACCGGTTCCTGTTCGTGAACACGTCGCTTGTTGGCTGTAACCTTTATGAAGAGGTCGCTGCCTGATATTCTTGATCCGGCTGTTCGCATACGTGGTTCAGCATAATCATCCTGTCCATGCATGGAAGGTGCACCGTTGTTGCGTGCAGCATGGCCAGAAACCGTAATCTTAACCGGATGGGAAGAGAGTTTCTTACCATTTACGATGGCATGAGAGGCACCAATGCCAAAGGTTCCGTTCTTAGCTGCGTAGAGCGTATAGGTAATGGTTACCGACGATGAAGAGGAAGTATGGCCATTGATCATCTGATAACTGGACTGCGATGAGGTGTAAGGACCTGCGATTACCTCAAGTCCTTCTCCTACTCCGCCCAGGCGGAATTCCTCTACATCACGTGTATTGATGGTATAGGCCACACGGAAGTTTTCTCCCGCCGCCACGTGTGTTGGTGCCGACACACTGATATGTTGGGCTTTCAGCTGCAAACTGAAACCCAGAAGCATTGCCCATATAATAATAAACCAACCTATATGTTTCATCTTCTAAATTTATTATGCTCGTTGTATTATTTTACTTTTTACCAGTTTTTCTCATATTGCTTTCTGCGAGGCTGACTCATCGCTTTCTGCATCTTGCGCTTCGTATCCTTCTCCTGCTGGATGGCAGCGTTCAAGAGTTGTTCAGCATTATCTTTGCTCATCTTGTCCTGATTGTTCTGATTCTGCTGATTGTTCTTATTCTGGTTGTTCTTGTTTTTGTCGTTCTTGTTCTTGCCTTTATTCTGATCTTTGTTCTGATCCTTATTCTGCTTGTCTTTGTTCTTGTCCTTGTTTTTATTCTTGTTGTTCTTGTTCTTATCGTTCTGCTTGTTCTGCTTCTGGTTTTTAAGCAGTTTCTTGCAGAGGGCAAGATTATATCGGGTTGCATTGTCCTGCGGATTGCACCGCAGGGCGTTCTCATAACATCCAATGGCCTGCGCATATTGCTGATGCTGCTGCATGACCACACCCATGTTGTGGTAACTTTTGGCGCGTCGCATCTTGTTCGTTTCCAGTTTCGAAGCATTCTCAAACTGTATCATCGCCATCGAATCCTTCTGCTGCATCATCAGGGCGCAACCCAGATTATAGACAGCCTGCGCATTCTTCTGGTTCTTGGAGATAGCCTTGCGATATTGCGTTTCGGCTGCAGCCCACTTCTGTTTATGATAGGCGCGGTTTCCCTGGCGGATGAAGTTGCGGTCGTTCTGTGCTCCCACCTTCGCCAAGCCCAGCACCATCAGGGCAAAAACCAATATATATCTTAAATATCTCATTCTTATTATATAATAATGTATAAACGTTTATCAGAAAGGCTTCCTGATGTCTTTCTTAAAGAACTTGATGTTTCTGAGCAGAGGATTCTTTACCTCAAGCAGACAGATTTCGATGATAAGCAACAGGATGACAAGAATACCTACAGCCTGGAACTGTTCATCATAAGCGCTGTAAACCACACTCGTCACATCGCCTTTCTGCAATTTGGCAATATCATCATTCAATGCTCTTTCCGCATCGCTGGTATTATCTACATGAATGTACTGACCCTTGCCTGCCTGGGCAAGTTCCTTGCACATCTGCTCATTCAGGGCGGTCATTACGGTGTTGCCCGCATTGTCCTTCAGATAAGAGCCGTCGCCCATAGGGATTGGCGCTCCCTTGGTGTTACCTATGCCCAGGATGAAGACATTGATTCCTTTCTTGTTGGCAGCAGCCGCTGCCTCCTGTGCGCCAGGCTCATGGTTTTCGCCATCGGTAATAACGATGATGGCTCTGCCCACATTTTCCTGCTGGGTGAAACTCTTGGAAGCCAAATCGATGGCTGCTCCGATATTGGTTCCCTGGGTCTGGATAAGACCAGGGGTTATGTTCTGGAGAAACATCTTTGCCGAAACATAATCGGTGGTGATTGGCAACTGCACGAAAGCATCGCCGGCAAAGACGATGAGTCCAATCTTGTCGTTGTTAAAGTTGTCGACCAGATTTTCGATAAGCATCTTACTCTTGTCCAAACGGGATGGAACCACGTCCTGACAGAGCATGGAATTTGAAATATCGAGGCAGATGATGGTTTCAATGCCATGTCGCTTATCGTGAGAAATCTTGCTGCCCATCTGCGGGCGAGCTACCATCACGATGAGAAGCGCCAAGGCTGCGAGCATCAGCACAAACTTCACTGTAGGGCGATATTTGGAGATGTTGGGCATGAGCTGTTTCAGAAGTTCCGGATCGCCGAGCTTCTTCAGTTTAGCCTTTCTTCTTCTCCATCCTATCAGTCTGATGAGAATCAGCACTGGTATAAGCCATAACAGCCAGAGAAATATAGGATCTTCAAATCTTAACATTTTCTATTCTAATTATATCTTCTATTCGATTATCCGATAATCAGTAAAATATCTCCGATAACTGGTAAAATATCTCCGAAAGATAGTAAAGTATCTCCGAAAGATAGCGGAATATCTCCGAAACCGGTAAAGTCTCTACATCCTGATTACGGAATTCTTCTGAACCAGGTGATGCGGAGCAAGATTTCTACCAGCAATACCAGGAGAGCTGCCAATGCAAATGGCTGATAAGCTTCGTATCGCTTAGCGAAGTGCTTGACATTAAACTTGGTTTTCTCCAGTTTATCGATGTCTCTGTAAATCTTCTTCAGCTCGTTATTATTCGTAGCGCGATAAAAGTTACCATCGGTAGTCTGCGCAATGTCGCTCAGCGTCTTCGTATCAATCTCTACCGGAATGTTGACGTACTGCACTCCTCCTGCCACAGGCATTGGATAAGGAGCCACCTTGTTGGTTCCTACTCCGATGGTGTAAACGCGGATTCCGAAACTCTTGGCAATCTCTGCTGCGGTCATAGGCGAGATTTCACCCATGTTGTTACTGCCGTCGGTAAGAAGAATCACGACCTTCGATTTTGACTTAGAATCCTTCAGTCGGCTTACGGCATTAGCCAGTCCCATTCCCACTGCGGTTCCATCGTCAATCAGTCCTCGGGCAGCAATATCCGTACGGGTTGCCTGCAAGAGGCGCAACAGACTGGCATGATCGGTTGTCATCGGGCACTGGGTGAAGGCTTCACCGGCGAAGATAGTCAGACCGATGTTGTCGTTCGGTCTTCCCGAGATGAATTCTGTTGCCACATCCTTAGCCGCTTCCATACGGTTTGGTCTCAAATCTTCGGCAAGCATAGAGGTAGAAACGTCCATCGCCAACATAATGTCAATGCCTTCTACCGTCTTGTTGTCCCAAGCCGTATGCGTTTGCGGACGAGCCATTGCACAAACGATGAGCACGAAACAGATGCATCTCAGCACCATTGGCAGATGGATGAGACGCACACGCAGGCTCTTCGGAGCATATTGATACTTTTTCGTGTCGCTCATGCGCATGGTTGGCGCATTCTTCTTCCTGTAGAGGAAATACCATAATATATAAGGTATCAGCAACAGGAGCAACAGAAAATAGCCTTTACTTGCAAATTCCATTTCTTTATTTTTCTATTTATAGCCAGGCAAAGAGTTTCGGAATAAACCGCTTTGCCCGGCGAAACGTTTCATAAGAACACCCTGCTTTACATCAGCAGCATGGCTGCCTGATAGATGATGTAAACCAACAGAGCCAGACCTACGATGACTCCTATCCATAGGAGCGACTTGATGAGGCGGCGCTGAGATTGCGTCTTCTGCTCTTCATTGGTCAGTTGTGGAACCACCTTTTCTTCTGTAGGTTTCTCATCTGTCTTGGTCTGGTCGATAAAGTTGATGGCATTCACCAGGTTTGCATCGTTCTCATTCACCAGGGTTTCATATTTGGCAAACTTCACGAGATCGGCAGTCTGGAAGAGTTCCTTCAGTTCATCAATCATCTTCTGGTCGCCTGCTTCGCGCAAACGTTCGATGATTTCCATACTGGTCATCTCCATGGCATTGAATCCGAAACGGCTCACGATATATTCTCTCAGCGTATTGGTAAGCTGGGTGTAGTAAGCCTTCTGTGTTTCCTGATTCTCTACATGTTGCTGCTTGATGACGTTGATTTGATTCAGTGCCTTTTCATGAGCCGGAACACGTTTTACGATGCGGATATGGGTGATGATTGGCTTGTTGTTCTTCAGCCTGTTGCGCAGATAAAGCCATGCGCCACAGAGGATTAACAGCAATAGGCTCAACCAGAACTGCGCGCTCCATTCGCTCCAGGAGAAAGGATTGTCCTGAACATCCTTAGGCGGATAGAACTGGTTGGGATGAACCGTATCTACAGGCACGGTGAGCACCTTCAGCGCAAGCTGGTTGCCATGAAAGTTCTTGCCGTTTACCTTCACATTGAGCGCAGGAATCGCATACACCTTTTCGTCAAATGAAGTCAGCGTATAGTCGCGGCTCACCACCATGCGGTCGTCGCCTATGTGCGAAGTGTCGCCTTTACTCTGCTCTACCACTTCCACTCCCGGCGTAATTTGCTGCTGCGGCTTGAAAGATGGCAGTTGCACCTTATCGCCCTGCTTTACCGAAGCCTTCAGATGCAGCACGGTCTGCTGTCCTATCAGTATCTGCAGCGAGTCGATGCGTTGCTCTACCTGCTGGGCTTGAGCTAAGCCTGAGCACCCCAGGAGAGCGAGCGACAATATGATATTCTTTACTTTAAACATAGTTTCTTTACTTTGAGCTTTGAACTTTCGTTTTCCAAGCCATAGAGCAATGTGTTTCAGATAACTGAGCATCATCAGCCCCTCTGCTTGAAAAGCATCAGGAGCGCCTTCGAGAAGTCCTCGTTAGTGGCAATAGAAGTCCAGTCGACCTTGCTTTTGGCAAAATCGGTTTTCAGATTTTCCTGCTGCATCAGCCATTGCTGGGTATGGGCCATTCGCAGTTTCTTCGAACTTGTATCAATATACATTTCGTGTCCGGTTTCTGCGTCCATCACCTTGAGCAGTCCTACGTCAGGCAGCACCTTGGCACGCGGGTCGTAAACCTGGATGGCTACTACATCATGCTTCTGGTTGGCAATCTGCAGCTGATGCTGGAAATTCTTATGATCGTAGAAGTCGCTGATTACGAAAGCCGTGCAGTGGCGCTTCATCACGCGGGTGAAATATTCCAGTGCGCAACCGATGTCGGTACGCTGGCTCTGCGGCTGGAAGTTGAGCATTTCTCTGATGATATAGA
>OIYK01000115.1_pt1 | contig 13977 bp, 12 predicted proteins | sample 1588361 | NCBI WGS metagenome assembly OIYK01 (sample SAMN03283293) | human gut metagenome | biome: human-associated habitat; material: feces | host: Homo sapiens | place: Peru | collected 2012 | reverse complement strand
CTGTAGTACAACAGTAAGACGATTACTCATGCCCATAGGGGTGCTGAGTAGTTACGTATCTTCATTTTATTGCTAAATAATTATAAAGAAGTTGTTAGTATCAAATAAAAAGAGTATATTTGTACGATATAAAATTAATAAATCATGGCATTACCAATAAATATAGAAAGCCTTCTTAGTGGAAGTGCAGTAGAAAGCAACCAGCTTGAATACAAGGAAGGTTGGAATCCAGATACAATATATCGTAGCATCTGTGCCTTTGCCAATGATTTTGAAGACACTGGTGGTGGGTATATCATTGTTGGTGTAAAGGAAGAACGCGGTCATGCTGTTCGTCCTGTTTTAGGTGTTAATCCTAATTTGATAGAACAGATAGAGAAGGATATGGTTGGTTACAATAATCTTATCCGTCCATACTATCAACCTCGTCTTTTCATTGAAGAGGTTGATGGCAAGACTGTTCTTGTAATCAAAGTGACGGCAGGAGAACGCCGTCCATATAAGGTGCCTGATCGTATTACTGCAAAGCAGAAGGACTTCAACTATTATATCCGCTATAATAGTAGTAGCATTGTGCCGAAAGATGAGTATGAACGTGAGCTGATAAATTTGGCTAATCGTACTCCTTTTGACGACCGTGGCAATGATCAGATAAGTCTTAGGGATATTTCGGCTACTTTGTTGAGAGACTTTCTTGTTGAAGTAGGTAGTGATTTGGCTGATCAAGATTTATCGGGTGAAAACTTGAAAATAGTTCTTGACCAAATGGACTTGTTGGAAAATACACCAGAAGGATTCAAGGTCAAGAATGTTGCTGCGATGATGTTCTGTGAGCATCCTGAGAAATTCTTCAAAATGACCCAGGTTGAAATCGTGATATTCCCTAAGGGGAGATTACAAGATCCTGATAATATGATAGAGGTTGCACCGATAAGGGGTTGTGTGCCTAAGATGATTCGTGATACGATGAATTATCTCAAGACAAATATTATTCAGAAGACAATTCATAAGCCAGAGAATACAGAACGTTCCGTTGTTACATATAATTATCCTTATCAAGCTTTGGAAGAAGCTGTCGTAAACAGCCTTTATCATCGCAGTTATATTGAAAGAGAACCTGTTGAGATAACTATCGAACCAGGTAAGATTAGTATTCTCAATTTTGGAGGACCTAATCACACAATATCTATGCAGGCTATAAAAGAAGCTCGTATGCTTCGTTCTCGTCGATACACAAACCGCCGATTGGGAGAGTTCTTAAAGGAATTGAATTTGACAGAGGGTAGAGCTACGGGGATTCCTACTATTCAGCAGAAGTTGCAGGAAAACGGTTCGCCTCGTGCAATAATTGAGACCGATGAGGAACGTACATATTTCTTGATTGATATACCATGTAATCTAGACTATATCGGTGTGCCTGTTGGTAAAGAATGCAAGAAAGAATGCAAGAAAGAATGCAAGAAAGAACTATCAGAATTACAGATACTTATCATGGGCGCGTTGTCTGAAAATGCTAAGTTAACAATACCAGAATTAGCAAGAAAAATGGGCATATCTGCAAGAAAGATTTCTCAGGAATTAAAGTCTTTACAGGAAGAATTTCAGGTCTTGAAACGTGAAGGAGGTCGCAAGAATGGTTATTGGGTAGTATTGAATAATGACGTATAAAACGTATTATAATATACATTTATTTCTGTACGATAGCAAGTGCTTTCTAAAGTAACTCGAATGGTTTGGAGTTATTCAGAGCATAACTTGCTATCGTCAGATATTTCGTTCTGTTACGGATAGATTTCGATATGGCTGCTGCCGGAGTTGCCATTCTTGATAATCCTTATCTGGGTGGTGATGCGCTCGCTCATCGTGTCGGTATGACTGATGACGCCCACCTTCTTGCCTTGCGAACTTTGCAGCATGGCGAGGGAGTCGATGACGGTGGCGAGGGTATCGGGGTCGAGGGTTCCGAAGCCTTCGTCGATGAACAGGTTCTCGAAGGAGATGTTACGGGAAGATAATGCCGACAGGCCCAGGGCGAGACCGAGACTCACGATGAAGGTTTCGCCACCTGATAGGGAGGTGGTGTCTCGGATATCGTCGGCACGGTCGTGGTCGATAACTCTGATGCCCAGCGAATGCTTTACCTGCTGCAGTTCGTAACGGCTGTTGAACTTTCTGATTTCCTGGTTGGCGTGCGCTATCAGGAAACTGAGCGTATAGCATTGGGCTATCTTGCGAAGCGTCTTGCCGTCTGCTCCGATGGCATCCGTGATGGCTGTCCAGTCGTCCTTTTCCTGTGTTACGAGTTGCAGAGCCTCAGCCTTGTCGCCCAACTGTTTTACGGCTTCCTGATGGTTCTGCATCCTGGCTTTGGCAGCAATCAGTTCGTTGCGCTGGCTTCTTTCCTGATACTCCTGCTGAATGGCTAGGAGAGCATCACGGCTTTGGGCAGGCTGATGTTCCAAGTGCTGCTGATGCGCCTTTTCTGCACTCAGGTAAAGAGCAGTTGTTGAAGCCACGGCTTTCTCCTTTTCGTCCTTTTCCCGTCGGATGGCATTCCAGTCTTCGGTAGAGTGAAGCATCTCTCCGATGATATTTCTGTCGATGAATGGTGGTTCGATGCTCTTTTCTTCAAGCTGCTTGTTATATTCCTCAATCCAAAGGTCGAGTTCCTTTTCCTTCGTTTGCAGATTCTCTTTCATCGTCTTGTTCTGAGACAGCATGGTTTGATGCGAACCTTTACTGTTGGCGAGTTCCGCCTTCAGTTTGTTGATATTCTCGTTCTGAGTATCAGCTGCTTTCGTTGCCTCATCCTTTGCTGCTGTCAGTCTTTGTTCAGCCGCATCAGGTTCTTCTCCATTCAGAATCTGCTTATATTTCTCCTGCCATTCCTCCATTTCCTTCTTGGCGCTATTCCATGTCTGAAGGGCTTTCCCGTAAGCCTCCTCCTTGCTCTTTTGCTGTGAGATAAGGTTGGTGGTAAGTGCTTTCTGCTCAGCCAGTTTTGTGGTGCAGGTTGAAGTGTTTTCCTGGACTTTATTCAGTATTGTTGAAGCCTTGCTTTCATACGCAGCTTCGTCCTTTACAGCCTTATCCTTGAGTTGGGTCAGCCGTTCTATCTCTTTCTGAATCTTGTTAAAGAGGCTCAGTTTGCTGCTCGCATCTTTCGCCTTGTTTTCATAGATAGGCAAGAGCAATTTCAGTTCTGCCTCTGCCTTTGGAATCTTTGGATACTGGGCGATGAGCGCCTTCCAATCCTCTTCGTAAGTTGCTATTTCTTCCGAGAGCTTTTCCTGTTGTTTCTGGAGCGTCTGTACTTCGCCGTCGTTCTGTTTTCTCTCGCCGGAAAGATCCTTCTCCTCTTTCTGCTGCAGTTTCAGCAGTTCCTCCTTGACTTTCAGAAGTTGCGAGAGTTCTGTGGTGGCTTCCTCAAACTGTCTGTTGTCGGTATGATAAGGATGGGCCGTGCTGCCGCAGAGCGGACAAGGCTTGCCTTCGGTCAGGTTGGCACGATGAATCTCCCATTTCTCGCTCACCATGAGGGTATAGGCATTTCTCAGCGTCAGGGACTCTTGGGTCAGCGCCTCGATGGTCAACTTGCCCAGGGCTTCATCTATCTCTGCGTTTCTCTTGCCTAAGACCAGGATGCGCTCCTCATTCTTCTGCTTTTCTGTTGTGGCAGTATCGAGATGAGCCACAACCTTGATGGCTTGCTGGACATCTTGCAGTTTCTTTTCGGCTGCCGATTTATAGCTCTGCAGTTCCTCTATGTTCTGTCCGGCAGTCTTATTTCTTTCCGTCTCCCAAGCCTGTTCAGCGACTTGCGTCGCTTCGTGAAGAACCTGTTTCTGCTTGGCAATCTCTTCCTGTGTCGCTTTGAGGGCGAGGTTCGCTTTCTCCGTTTCTGCTTCCCATTTTTGGATGTTTCGGGCGTTTTCCTCCACGTCTTTCAGGGCAGTTAGATTCTCTTTCTGAGCCAACTCCAATGCCTCTTTCTTTTCTTTCAGATTCGGCATTGCCGCTTCCATTTTGGTTTTCAGCGCCCTTGCTTCAGCTATGACCGGCAGCGCCTTTTCCAGCTGTTCCTGTGCCTTGCTGACTGCTTCCTTCAGACTGGCGAGAGTTTTCTCGCTTTCGTCGATGGCAGACTCTTGGCTTTTGATGTTTCCTTCCGCTTTCAGGATGTTTTCTTCCTGCTCGTGGATGCTTTGCGTCTGTCGCTCTACTTCCTGCAGCAGGTTAACAGCAGGCTGTACTTCATCGTGCAACTGAAGACGGAGCATCTGGGCTTGCATCTCTTTAATGGCATTTGATGCTTGCTCCATATCTGACTGGCAGATAGAGATTTGCTTGATTTGCTTATCGTTTTCCTCAAACCATTGCAAGTCTTTCGAGATGGCTTGCAACTGGCTGTCGAGTTCTTTCTCAGCCTTTTCCAGACGTGCGATTTCCTCCTGCAGTTGGGCGAGTTCTTCATCGTTCAGCAGGTTCTGTTTAACGGCTTCCACCGATGCTGCCATCTGGTTGTAGGCATCCGTCGCCTGGTCTTTCGCCTTCTTGATTTCAGTAGCGATGTTCGTATAAGTTTCCTCGCATCCGATGAGTTTTTCCAGGAGTTCGTACCGCTCGTTTTCCTTCGCCGTCAGGAAGTTGGCAAACGAGCCTTGGGCGATGAGTACGGTGCGGAGAAACTGGTCGTAGTCGAGTCCGATGATGTTCGGCAGCTCGTTCCAGTCGGCAGCTTCCTCTGTTATCTCTTCGCCGTTTCTTGTGATTTTATAGAGCGCAGTCTTGGCGTTCTCGTAGCGCACTCTCTGGAATCTGACGTGCCATTCTGCGCGGTAGATGCTGCCGTTGTTGGCAAGGAAGGTGAGTTTGCTGTAACCCTCTTTCTTGCCCCGGGTCAGGATGTTTCGGCTGTCGGTAGGTGCCAGACGGTTACTTTCGCTGGCATCGGCAGCTCCGAAAATCTCGATGTTCTGGTTCTTGTCGCCTTTCTTCCTGGGGTAGCGAGGGGCGCGGTTGTAGAGAGCCAGACAGATAGCATCGAGTAGGGTAGACTTGCCACTTCCCGTCGGACCTACGATGCTGAAGATGGTACTCTCGCCTAAGGCACCTTCTTCAAAGTTGATGACCTCGCCTCCCTGTTTGTCAAGCGAAGCGAGGTTGAGTATTTCGAGTTGTAGGAATTTCATAATGATGATGTCGTTAATAAATCGGATAACATTTTCTCCTGTCTTTCGTTCATCGGAGCGTTGTGCCTGATGGCGAAGGCTTCCTTCAGCGTGTCGAGCGGAGGACGGTTAATGATGTCTTCTATGCTGGTGATGTGCTGGGAACCCTGAATGGTGGAGAGGTCCAGTTGCGGGATGATGCGCTGGATTTTGCAGAGCACGGCATCCTTTTCGTTGACGAGTTTCTCCAGTTCCTTGATGTCATCGCTGGTCAGTTTCTCCTGTTTCACCTTCAGCATCACGTAGTCGAAATGGTCGCTCAGTTCGCCGTCAATTCTCTCCGAGAGTTCAGAATTGATGAGCTTCTGCCATTTCTTGAAGGTCAGCTCTTCCTCATCTTCGGGCAGGATGCGGAGGGCGTGCTGAGGCTTGTATTCCAGGAAATCTACTTTCCATTCCTTACTCTTACCGGTTTCCTTTCCTTCCTCCTCTTCTCCGTGTTCTATGGTGATGAGGTCGATGCCGTGAGTGTAGTCTTTCTCGGCAAACGACATCGGGAGGATGCTTCCCGTATATCTTGCCCAGTCGGTGTTCCAGATATGTTGCCGTTTGTGGATGTGTCCGCAAGTCATATAGTCGGGATGGTCGTTCCATCCTTCCAGGTCCACTTCCTCCTGTCCGCCGATGATGATTTTCTCGCTCGCATCCTTTTTGGCGATTTCCGAACCCTTGGCGTACATGTGTGCCATCATGATGCACTTCCTGCCCGGGTATTTCTTTCGAGCCTCAGCCGTCAGTTCTCTCAGAAAGTCGTTGACTCCCTGCGAGTAACTGGCGTTCTGCACCACATCGCTTCTTAGGAATGGTACGGCGAGGATGATGACTTCTTCTCCTTCCTCGTTGGTTACGGGGATGATGAGGTCATCGAAGGAATAGATCCAATGTCCGCCGGTTTTAGCATCGTCTTCGCTTTCTCCCTGCTTCCAGATTTTCCTTACGTTTCCTCTTATTTCCACGTGGTATCGGGTGAGTAGCGGACGTGGAGCCTCCAGTCGGCTGGCGGAATCGTGGTTGCCGGCGGTAATGATGACCTGCATGTTCGGGCACAGTTGGGTAGCATCGGCAAGAAACTCGTAATAAACGGTCTGTGCCGCTGCCGATGGATTTCCGTTATCAAAGATGTCTCCTGCTATGAGGAGAGCATCGGGCTTTTGTCCAGCTATCTGCTCCAGGAGCCATTTCAGGAAATGCTTGTGTTCCGGCAGACGGTCGTTGCCGTGAAACAGGTTGCCCAGATGCCAGTCGCTGGTTGCTAATATCTTCATACTCATAAGAATGTCTAATCTTAGTCTTTTGCTTGCAATCCTTTGACCTTTGGTTTGCAATCTGACTACAAAGTTAACACAATTATTTGGGATACGCAAAGAAATAAGCTCAAAAAACGAAGAATTATGGCCGGAAAAGTAAAGATATTCAGGAAAAGTCTTGTTTTATATCTGATAAAGTTGTATCTTTGCAAGGTAGAAATCTCCGTTCATAAACATTGAATGTCCGTTCAGTGTCTTTGAACGGCGGTTCATAAACTTTGAATGTCGGTTCAGTGTCTATGAACGGAGATTTCTCCTAGGATTAAATACTTTTCTTCCTAGGTTTGTGGTCTTTTCTTCTTAAGTATAACAATAAATACTATAGGATGTAAAGGCTGTTGCAATAAGAAATACTAATAAACTAAAATAGGAAAGGAAACTGATATGGCTAAGTACAAATTGCAGGAAATGGGGGATATGCGCTATGATGGCAAGCGCAGAGTTTATCCCAAGATGGTGACCAACCGTACACTATCCCGAAAAGAGTTCGTCAAGATGATGCAGAACTACCATCGCGGTATTTCGGAAAGTACCACGGAGGCTGTATTGACCGATGTGGTTGATATGCTGGCAGACATGCTCTCCATGGGTTACAACGTGAATCTGGAAGGTTTCGGCACCTTCTCCCTCTCCCTCGCTTTCGAGGATGAGAAGCCTAGGGAAATTCTGAATCCAGATGATAAGATGACGTACCGCAAGGTGGGAGTGAAGGACATCAACTTCAAGGCGTCTCCTGAGTTTGTCAAGGATGTGAAGCGTGAAACCGACCGTGACCTGGAGCGTGATATGGGTGGTGTAAAGGTTATCCGTAAGCAGCTCTATTCCAAGGAAGAGCGCATCGCCAGAGCCCTGGAGGTGATAGAGAAGAACGGAGTCCTCACCCTAGGCGATTATGCCTCCATCAACAACCTGAGCCGTACTGCTGCCTCTATGGAACTGAAGGAGCTGACAAATGACAAGACTTCGCCGATAGATTCGTTAGGTCGTGGCAGCCATAAGGTTTGGGTGAATAGGAAAGAATAAATGCAAATATCTCTCAGAATATTTGTTAGTTTCAATTCTTTTTCGTATTTTTGCGGTGTAATTAAAATGATAGTGTTATGACGACAATAACAAGGGAACATCTTGAAGATGAGGTACTCAAGTCGATTCAGAAGAAAGCGGAGTCGATTATGCCGAAAGATGCCAAGGTTATCCTTTTCGGGTCAAGGGCTAGAAGGGATGCTAAAGCAGATTCCGACTGGGACATCCTTGTGCTTTTGAACAAGGATAAGATAGATGAGCAGGATCATGATAATTACACCTATCCTCTTTGGGAATTGGGATGGCAAATCAATCAGATGATTCACCCGATAGTGTATTCGATGAAGGATTGGCAGAGCAAAAAGGGCAGTCCTTTTTATAATAATGTAGAAGAGGAAGGGGTGATGCTATGCTAGAGGGTCAACAACGTAGAGATCTTGTACACTACAGGATAGAAAAAGCTTATAAGAGTTTTGATGAGGCTAAGGGTGTGGCAAAATTGAAGTATTGGAATTTGACGGGAAATCGTTTGTATTATACTGTATTCCATATGGCTTCTGCTTTGTTACTTGACAAGGGCTTTACTGCAAAGACTCATGCCGGTGTAATACATTTGGTTGGAGAGAAATTTATTGCTACAGGTTTGTTGGATCGCTCTTATGGAAAGTTGTTCTCTCGTCTTTATGAACTTCGGCAGTCTGGTGATTATGATGATACCTTCGATGCTACAGAAGAGGAGGTCTTGCCGTATTTTGAGAAAGTAGAGAATTTTATCAAAGATATGGAAGCGTTGATTACTCATAAGTAACATGTGTAAATATTTAAAATGATAGTATTATGACGAAAGATAGCCGTTATTTTGCGCAAAAAGCGATAGATGCCGCAAATGAATTGTGGGATAAGGGCTTGATAGATGAAAATACTATTGAGCAATGGAAGCATGAGCATATGAGAACGCCTTATTCTGAATAAATGTATCAAACTTAATTGTTTAATCGTATTATGAATGCAACATTACAAAAGAAAAAGTTACAATCAGAGTTAGATAAGGCTATTCTCAATGTAAAGGAGGGGAATGTCAAGAACTTCGATACATTGGAGGATATGATGAACTATCTGGAAGCTTAGACATGAGTATAAAATGCCTGGTTAAGAAGTAAATCATTGAACTTTTGCATGTGGTTCAAGCACGGGCTGAAGGCCCAAAAGCTCCTAGCCCAGGGCAATACCCTGGGTATTAAGGCGTTGTCCCCTTGCGCCCTGTAAGGGCAAAAGCCTTGAATATATGCTGCTTTATAACCGATTTTATTGGGATTTGCAAGAAACTATTTCTCTTTTAAATCATTTGCCGACTTTTCGAAATCAGCTTTGATATCATCTAATAGTGGATTTCTGTTTTAGCATAAATGTCAATGCCATCATATTGTTTTGCTCTTTCGAGCATCTCCTCTTTATGTTTTAGGAGTTGTTTAAACTTTCTGATGGTTTCCTCCTTTGTATTGTTCTTTGTTGCTTGCATAATAACCTCCTTTTTAATGTTATTGTTATTAATTTGGTGGCAAAGATAAGAAAAGTAAATGAGATATGCAAGAAAAAAGACCCAAAATTTTGTGAAGCCAATTCTTTTTCGTACTTTTGCAGTTGTCTTGCTGTGGATGGCTGGCGATGAGTCGCCGGCTAGGTAAAAGTCCATGGCTTGGCCTATTTTAATAAGAAAGACGTGTACTGACGTTTTCTTCTGAATTATAGGAATCTGGAAAATTCAAATAGACACTCAGAGGAAGATTGTGGTAGACGGCTACGCATCGTGTATATACGCGAGGCATAGGTGTGCCCTTTTCTTCAATAAGAAGAGGGTGCTCCCTATGCTATCTATATATACAAGTTTGGCGTAGGGTCTATTGCTTCTCCTTGGTGTCTAAGGCATTTTCCAGAGCCTCTATAATCACGGGTTATATAGAAGTAATATGATTCCTATGCCTTTCTTTTTATTATAGCCATTACAAACACGAACAATTTTCTCTGCTTAGGGAATCGGTGGAGCATATTTATAGGGCTAGGAGACACCGATATGGCAAAGAAAATAGATTTAGGAGCTTTGCGCCAGCAGATAAATGAGCTTCAGATTGATAAAGATTTGAAGCACGACTTGTTGGCTACTATCACCGATAAGCAGCGTTATGGACTTGTGTGGGAGGAGAGTTCTGAGGAAGCATGGGATGAAATGCAAGATAAACTTCCTGTTTTTGTTGAGGATGCCACCAAGCGTTTGGCTTCTGCGCCAGAAGGTTCGCCTAATCATGTGTTGATAGAAGGTGATAACCTCAATGCTCTTGCTTCTCTTACTTATGCTTATGCAGGGAAGATTGATGTAATTTATATAGATCCTCCTTATAACACAGGTAATAAGGACTTTATCTACAATGACTCTTTTGTAGATAAAGATGATAGCTTTCGCCATTCCAAATGGTTGTCGTTTATGGAGAGACGATTGAGAATTGCCAAGAAGTTGCTCTCGGAAAAGGGAGTGATATTCATTTCTATTGATGATAATGAACAGGCTGATTTGAAATTACTTTGTGATAAAACATTTGGAGAAGACAAGTTTGTGGCAACAATACCTTGGAGAAAAAGAACGGCCAAATCGGATGTTCCCTATTTCTTGTCGCAGGATTATGAGTGGGTACAGTGTTATGCAAATGAAAATTATACTGCAGGAATTTTAAAAGATTCACGTAAGTATTATGAAACTCCGGATTTTCCAAATAGACCTTGGAGAGTACATGATATGTCAACCCAACGTACAGCATTGGAAAGACCTAATAGTAATTTTACTATGGTAAATCCAAGAAATAATCAAGAGTTTCCTGTAAATCCTTTGGCGGTTTGGCGTATTACGAAAGACGGCTTTCCACAATATTTAAAAGAAAATAGAATTGTATTTCCTGGTGATTATGATTTTTTGAAGATTTCTAAGCCTGTACTTCGCTATTGGAAAGAAGATGATGAAAAGAAAACTGGAGTTCGCTTTGGTTATACTACTGCTAGTACTTATATAAACGAAGAGGTAGGAATGACGCAAGATGGTACTAAGGATATTATAAACATATTTGGAGAAAAAACTTTTGGTTTTCCGAAACCATTGTCTCTCATTAAATATTTATTGAAAATATCCAATCCTCATTATAAGGACTCTACCATCCTCGACTTCTTCGCTGGCTCAGGCACTACTCTCCACGCAACGATGCAATTGAACTCAGAAGACGGCGGTCATCGCAAATGTATCTTAGTGACCAACAACGAGAATAACATCTGCGAAAAAGTAACCTACGAGCGAAACAAACGAGTCATTAATGGTTATACGAACCAGAAGGGTGAAGAAGTCCCTGGCTTGACTCGCAATAATCTTCGTTATTATAAGACGGAGTTTGTGCCTCGTGACCAAAGCAACTTCAAAAGTCGTCGAGCCTTGATGGCTTCTCTTGTTGACCTTCTCTGCATCAAGAACAATATCTATCAAGAGCAAGAAACATTTGGAGGCAAGAAATTTAAGAAGAACGTATTGCGCTATTTTAAGGATGAGGCTGGACAGATGCTTGTTGTCCTCGACGAGCGTGTAGTCAGTATTATCATTCCGATGATAGCTGAGGTTGCGACCAAGCAGAATCCTTTGAAGGTTTATGTTTATAGTGATGGCGCATACGCATATGAGGACGAATTCCATAAAGTCATGCCTGTTATAGAACTGTGTGCCATGCCAGATGCTTTCTTGCAAGCTTTAGAAGGTGGAACGGATATTCTGCCAAAGCAAAAGTATAGTGAGGCTATGATGAAAGAGTTTCAGCAAAACGAGGCACTCGCCATGCAAAACGAGGAGGTTGTGAAAGAAGCTCTCAGCGATGACTATGATTATGTGTTGAAGGAGAAAGAAGATAATGTTACTAATGACATAATAGACTAAGGAGGTAACGAAAATGATAGAACTACGAGATTACCAGAAAAAGGCGGTGCGTGAACTGAAACAGAAGATGATTGACATGCTCAATGATTCTGAAGACCGCCAAAAGTTGATATTCAAGGCTCCTACAGGAGCAGGAAAGACGGTGATGGTGAGTACCTTGCTGGATGAGCTGACTCGTGACCTACCTATGAATGGGCAGTGCCGATATTCTCGTGTAGCATGGGTTTGGATTGCTCCAAACAAGTTGCATCAGCAGAGTTATCGCTCCATGCGCAATTTCTTTAGTGAACGAAGGTCGTTGCGTCCTGTTATGTTTGATGAGTGTGATCATGTGGATGGTCTGCATCCTGGCGATGTGCTCTTTTTAAACTGGGAGAGTATCAACAAGGATAATGCTGTCATGATACGTGACAATGAGCAGAACCGCACGCTCTACGAACTGATAAGGAAGACCAAGATAGAGCAGCATCTGCCAGTGGTGGTTATCATAGACGAGGAACACATGTTTGCCGGACGTAATGCCAAGAAAAGCGAGATGGTATTGCAAGCTATCCAGCCACACATAGAACTTCGTGTATCAGCAACGCCAGTCACCCAAAGCTATCATGCGGTTCTTGTGAAACGCCAAGATGTAATCAATGAAGAAATGATTAAGAAGGGCATAGAACTGAATCCGAATGTAAAGAGCAGTAAGGAACAGTCGGAGCTTACGGTTAATCAGCGTCTCTTGAAGAAGGCTCTCGAAAAGCGAAAGGAACTGGCTGAGGCTTACAAGGAATATGGCATCAATCCGTTATTGCTCATTCAGTTGCCTAATGATAGCAGCGAGTCTATGTCGTCGAAGGACAAGACCATCACCGAAGAGATGCAAGCCTACTTAGAACAGGTTTGCGACATCAGCGTGGCAAATGGGAGGTTGGCTGTATGGCTATCAAAGGATAAATCGCCCAACCTACAGAATATCACTCATCCTGACGATATTACCGAGGTGTTGCTGTTCAAGCAGGCCATAGCCTTAGGCTGGGATTGTCCTCGTGCATCCGTTCTTCTGATATTCCGAGAATTGCAGAGCATGACCTTTACCACGCAGACCGTGGGACGAATACTCCGAATGCCAGAGCAGCATTTTTATAAGAACGACATTCTGAACTACGGTTATGTTTATACCGACCTTTCGGCTGATATGATTAGCATTGTGGGAGATGACATGAACTATATCAGCACCCTCTACGCCAATCGCAAGAAAGACTTGCCGAACATCACGCTCCGTTCTTATTATACGGATAAGCATGGGGCAACAAGAAACCGCTTGGGCTCCCAGTTCCGCAGCATCTTCTATAAGACGATGGAACGGGAATGGGAACAAAACCCGTTGTTGCTCTTCTCTGCAGAAGATTTCTTTGAGGATGATGGTGAGACAGAGGATGCTGACGAGGCGAAAAAAAAAGAGGCAGACATGGATGCCAAAATCAAGTTGAATCGCTACAATGCCAAGCGACATGGCGTGCAGACCGATGTATCAAGAATCTTGGTGGCTATCCCGAAGGACACCCCATTGACGGGTGATTCGGGCATTGTGGAGATAACAGACAAGGCAAGGTTGGCTCTGAACGCATCAGAATTGCAGAATCTCTTTACGCTATTCTGCCGTAAGAATGTGGGTGGGTTTTCCAAATTTGACAGTACGCCAGTCTTACAAGGAGCCATCGAGAGTGCCTTGGAGGAATACCTGCAAGTCTTTTCGATGGATGTGCCTAAGGTGGTGCTCTATCATCAGAACCGTCCGCGCTTCGAGGAACTGATACGCAAGGCATTGGTTACCTACGAGGCTACGCTGAAGAGAAATGCCAAGGAGGTGTCGATGGAATATCAGCAGTCAGTATGGCAAGTGCCGGAGACTCGTCTCTATAATGCGGCAATGGTGAGAACCACGGAAGGCGAAATCTTCAACCATGCCTTGTATCCTTATTTTGAGCAGATTACGGCATCGAGACCCGAGCAAGAGTTTGCACGTTGGTTGGATGACAAGATGGAATATGTGGAGTGGTGGTACAAGAATGGAGACGAGGGAAAACAGCATTTCGCCGTGCCTTATACGGATTCGGGTAGTAGAAAACGTTGTTTCTATGTGGATTTCATCGTCAGATTGAAGTCGGGTACCATCTGCCTCTTCGACACCAAAACCAAGGGAAGCGATGCGGATGCGCCAGAAAAGAACAATGCCCTCTTGGATTACATCTCCAGTTATCAAGCTACAGGCAAGAAGATTGTGGGTGGCGTGCTCATCAAAGACGAGGGTACGAGCAACTGGTATTATCCTGGAGGCATTATCGAGAACACAGACAATATAGATGGGTGGTCGGCATTGCATCTGGAAGCCCTATAATATAATAAGGTAATCATACCTGTTGGCGGAATTAAAAAAACGCCTGAAAATTAGTATATTTTTATGGAG
>OIYK01000104.1_pt1 | contig 15632 bp, 16 predicted proteins | sample 1588361 | NCBI WGS metagenome assembly OIYK01 (sample SAMN03283293) | human gut metagenome | biome: human-associated habitat; material: feces | host: Homo sapiens | place: Peru | collected 2012 | reverse complement strand
CATCCTGTATTCATTGCCCAGCATGCTACAGGCTGCTGTTGCCGTGGTTGTTTCTCTTGCTGGTATCTATAGCTTTACCTTCCTTGTCATGGCTATTGAATATTTTGGCAAATACGAAATCAACTGCTCCATGCTATTTTCGATACTCTCAATAGTCGGTATATCTTTGTAGGCAAGGTCAGGAAGTTCTTTTGCATAGACGTTGCTTAACACTGACCATACATTATGCAGGTCACTGATGATAGGAGAATCCATAATGTCTTTGTTTTGCCATCCTTCGGGCTTGTCAAATCTTTGTTGGTCTTGTGCAAACAAGTTGCTGAAGTCCAATTTGAAAGCGTCACTTTTCAAATAGTCCTGTGTCTCAGCATCATTCAAGAGGAAATGCAAATCATAGAAATGACGTATCTTGGCTGTCAACTCCGACATGTAGTTGTCGGCCAAGGAACACCGAAGTAATGACACCAATTTTTCTGTCAATGTCCTACGCCTGTCGAGAACATTCACCTCGAAAGGTTGCATATCATATTCCTCTATCAAGTTCTCGTTGCCTGTCTTTTGCAAGAACTCGGTCAAGAAGCTTTGCAGTTTACATTTCTGAAAAGGATATGGATTGGCAAATGAATTGATTTCGACAAGCAACTGTCCTGCTTTGATAGCACCTACTTGTAATGTATCAATGGCTCGTGGATAAGAATAGTATGCCTTGTGATAGTGAGACCCCTTGCTCGTAAAACCAGGCATATCCATTTCCTGCAGACCTTTCGTCATGCTTTTGGCTGTTCTCTTGATCAGCATCTTCAATTGGTTGCCGCTGAGCGTCCATGCCTCAGAGATAGCAATATCTATGTCTTCTGAGAATCTACTACCGATACCATATGCTTTTGTAAGACTTGTTCCTCCTTTGAAAATGGCACGGTTATCCTTGTCGTTCGCAGCCATCAAAGACAACGATCGACAAATCCAATAGTCTTTCTCTATAAAGATACTCTTAATGCCGAGTCCTCCATCTTCTACAGGTTGCGATGCTGCTTGCAATGCATCAGAGAACAAATCCCTGTTTTCATGTAATCTCATATGATGTTCCAGTTTTTTTTGTTTGATAATACTTTGTCGGAGACTGGCAACTTGTAGCTGGTCACTCCATTCAATGTTTTACTGATGGTTTCCGTTTCAAGCCCCATGTTCTCGTAGATGGCTCCAAGCAAAGCTCTTACATAAGATGTGTATGCCAAGGATAGTTCTGCCAATTCTTGCTTCTGTTCCATTGAAAGAGCATTGATTGCTTTGCAAATATTCGTCACACATTCATCTGGTGAAGTGGCAGGAATGTCCTTTATAAGGCGCAGAGCATCCAATATTCTAAGTAGTGGAATATTGCTTGATGTTATGGCGTTCTCTTGTAACAAGAAAGATATTTTCACGCCATTCCTTGTGATAGGTCTCCGATATTTATTTGTGCCGACAAGGATGGATGAGCTTATCTGTGTAGTCAACCCCAGGGATGCAAATGCGGCAGTTCCGGTAATGTAGCCTACAATCTTGCCATTTTGCTCCAGAAAGTCTTTTACAAGTTCAGAATCTGCAGGTTTCAGATTTCCAAAAATGGTCTTCTTCGGAATATAGTATTTTCCCTTTGCTATCTTTTGCAGTTCGCCTTGGTGCACAAGACGGTTGAGAGCTTTGGCAAGTGCCGGCTGATACCGCATCTCCACCCCAAAATCTCTTGTTGTCAATACGACCCCTGCAGGGGTCGATGACAATTTTTCCTTTATCAGACTTGTTATAACCATGTTTATCTCCTATTTTCGAGTGCAAAGTTAATAAAAGTCTTGTTTTTTACGCAATAAACTTGACTTTTATATATTTCTTTAACTATTTTCATGCTATAATCCATTCCATATCCTTTCATCCTCCCTTGTTTTTCCATAGCAAATTTAGCCCACATTGCAGCAGCCTTTGGTGAAAAACTTAAAGATTCCTAACGAAATCCTAGATTTTGGCAGTTTTTTTCATAGCACAACTCCCCTACCAGCTCCGCTTTGCCGAGCCAGTTAAAATCAGCGAAAACAAACAGTCGTTCCATTCCTACTCCTTTTTAGATGCTCGTTGACGATTCTTCAGTCCCATATCCTGCAATGCCCTTCCGAGTTTGTCATCCTTTGCCAGGAGCAAGATGTCATCAAATACCACTATTGCCACCATCGGTATGGCTGGCATCCTCGCCACTCTTAAACTTATTGCCCTTACGCATATTTGTGCAAATTACACTTATAATCATGTGTTTTATGATGTGTGTGCGTAAACAGGTTGCATAAACGTGCAAACGTTTGCACAAAGAAATGTAACCTTTTTGAAAGTTTTTCTTGCTTCGTATTGGATTTCCTCTTAAATTTGCAGCCGAAAAAAGATACCAACTAGCAAACGAAGACTCAGTTTAATATAAACGAAACCAAATATAAAAGTAAAGATAAGATGAAGCAAACATTCATAAAATCAGCTATGTTGCTGCTGCTGATCCTTTCAATGGCAACAACGCGAGCGCAGGAGGTCGCTCTGAAGACCAACTTACTGGGATGGGCTTCCACATCTGCCAACGCCGGCATCGAAATAGGCACGGGCAAGAAAACAACCTTCCAACTCTTCGGCACCCTGAACCCCTGGAAGTTCTCGGGCGACAAGAAGATGAGATTTTGGAATGTTATGCCGGAATACAGATGGTACACCTGCCAGAAGTTTGGAGGCCATTTCTTCGGAATTCATGCCTTAGGCGGTGAATACAACATTAAAAACATTGACATGCCCTTCGGCATCCTGCCGAAAACTCTGGAGGGCAGGCACTATGAAGGCTGGTATGTAGGTGGAGGCCTCACCTACGGCTATCAGTGGTTGCTCAATAAGCACCTCAATTTCGAAGGGTCTATCGGTTTGGGATATGCCTTCAGTCCTTACAAGCTTTACGGACGATGCGAAAAATGTCTCGACAAAGACCACCGCAACTATGTGGGCCCTACAAAAGCCGCACTATCTCTCATATACGTGTTCTAAGAATTTAACTTAACTGTGGTTTTAAACTGACAATATAAACACGTAATAACTAGACAGAATACAAAAAATTTTAGGGAAATCATAATATGAATAAGATGAAGCTTTATGCGGTCATTTCGCCCCTCTGCATGCTCTTCTCTCAGGGCATCATGCCTGCTCAGGCTCAACAGCTGGCAGGGGGTAAGGTTCAGGTAGAAAGTGTTTTAGCACGCAAGAATGGCAACCGGATGGACGTTGCCTTCCGTATGAATCTGAACGATTTGAAGATGAAATCAGAGCAGCAGATTGTTTTTACACCGGTAATGGTAGGAACTGATTCTATCGCTCTCAACCCTATCATCATCCAGGGTAGAAACCAGGCTGTAAGATACCGCCGACTTGCCGACAGCAAGAAGAATCCGCAGGCACAGGTTCTTACCCGCAAGAACAAGACCAATCAGCAGGTTTACTTCGCCCAGACTGTTCCTTATCAGAAATGGATGAAGAAGTTCAAACTTTCGGTAAAGGAAGATCTCTGCGGATGCGGCAACCTGATAGAACAGGACAATACGCCGATTGCGGATATCGACCGTACACCGAAGATTACGAAGGATTTCTTCGTGCAGCCGAAGGCGGAAGCCAAGAAGGTGAGAGCCGAAAAGGGTGAAGCTTATCTCAGCTTTGTGGTTAACAAGAGTTATATTCTTGCCAACTTCCGTGAGAATGCTACTGAGCTGAAGAAGATTACTTCCACCATCGACCTGGTGAAGAACGATAAGAACGTTGAAATCACAGATATTGATATCCATGGTTTTGCTTCGCCTGATGGTTCGTATGCCAACAACAAGCGCCTTGCCAACGAGCGTGCAGCTGCCCTCCGCAAATATGTGAGCAGCCTCTACACCTTAAACAGCAAGCTCTTTACCTATCAGGCTACACCGGAAGACTGGGAAGGATTCAAGAAGAAGATTCAGGCTAGTCATCTGGCTGATAAGGAAGCGATACTCGAGATAGCTAACTCCTCGCTGGCTCCCGACAATAAGGAACTGAAGATCAGAAAGCTCCATCCGGCAAGTTACCGCTACATTCTGGATCATATCTATCCTCGTCTCCGTCATAGCGACTATACGGTAACCTACACGGTTCGCCCGTTCAGTATCGAAGAGGCCAAGGAGATATTGAAGACCAAACCACAGCAGCTTTCTCTGCAGGAGATGTTCCTGGTGGCACAGACTTACGAGCCGGGTTCGCCAGAGTTTAACGAGGTATTCGACATTGCTGTCCGCCTCTTCCCAGATGATGAGACAGCGAATCTCAATGCCGCCTGCACCGATTTGAAGAAAGGTGATCTTACTTCTGCCGAAAAGCATCTTGCCAAGGCAGGCAACTCGAAAGAGGCAGAGCGTGTAAGAGATGTCTTCAAGCAGATAAAGGAATTGGAATAACAGAAAATTAGAGAATAACGATTATATACAAGCTTAACTTTCAAAGATTATGAAGATTAAACATTTATTTGGCTTGGCTGTCATCGCAGCTATGACAGCAAGCTGTTCAAGCAATGAGGATCTGGGAACCGCAGGTCCAGGTACTGGTACTAATGAAGCAGGTGTTGGTTATGCAACTTTCACCATCAACTTGCCTTCTACAAACGGCACTCGTACAGATAATCCTACCTATGATCAAGGTACTCTTGATGAGTATGATGTAAATGACGTTACTTTACTTATCTTCAAGAAGGCTGGTAAATCTGAAGGCGACTACACATTCGTAGAAAAAGCTGATTTGGGTAATATGGCTCCTTGGAAGGCAGAAGGATCTAATGGTATTACTGCGTCTGCTACTATTACTGCAAAATTAGATCATGTTGATCTTACAGGAACAGAATATTATGCGCTTGCTATTCTTAACAATAAGACAGCAACAGATGTTAAAGTAAAAGACCCAAGTACAGATCAAACTTATTCTGATTGGAATGTAAAAGGAAATGTTAATGCTGCAAATTTCATTGATAAATCAAAGGGGTTCTATATGGCAAATGCCCCAAAATTTACATCAGAAGAACCGACAACTCTTGTAAAGATTGATAAGGTATATGCTACAAAGCAAAAAGCTGAAACCAATGCGGCTACAACTATTCATGTAGAGCGCGGTTTGGCTAAGGTGACAGTTGCTGCTCTTCCTACAGGCAAGTCCCCAACTGGTACAAAATATACTAGAGATAATGTTGATATTACTGCTTGGAAGTTGGATGTTACTAACAAGAGTACATTCCCTATCCATAAGACTGCGGGCTTGACAGAAAAATTCACTACTATTTGGAGCAATGTCTCTGGTACGGCACCGGTTACTGCCCGATTCGTAGATGCTGGTAATACAACCTTCAGCCGTGTATATTGGGGTGTTGACCCTAACTATAGTACTGATTTAAGTAATGAGGCTGCATGTAAGGGTGCATTTGAGATACTTGAGCCAAATGCAGAAATTGATGGTACAGCAACAGAACCTCAGTACTGTCTTGAGAATACTTTCGACATTAAGCACATGCTGCAGGGGCAGACAACACGTGTTGTGTTCAAGGCAACATATACTCCTAATGGATTCACCAAGGGTGTTACATTCTATAAGATTGGTAACAGCACTGACCTTTGGAAGAAAGCTGATTTGGAGGCGCAGATTAAGACAAAAGCTCAAGAAGTTCTGGTTGGAAAAGATCCAACTAAGGTAACAGTTGACCTTAAGGCGGCAGACAACAATATCGAGGAAACCGCTGGCACCAAGATTTTGACAGAAGAAAACGTACTATATGATGGTGCTAAAGTATCATCAGCCCTGATTAATGCTATCAATGAAAAGCTTGGTTTGAAAGCAGCAGCAGGTACAGATCCTATCGTAGGTATTGCAACTTATGCTTCAGGTGAATCTTACTATATTGCCCGTATCAAGCACTTCGGTGATGCGGCAACTCCTTGGAACGAAGGTGACGCTACTTATGGAGATAACGATGATACAAATAACAACAAGTATCTCGGCCGTTATGGTGTTCTCCGTAACAACTGGTATGAGTTGACTGTAGGAAAAGTTAGTGGTCCTGGTACTCCTGATATTCCAACCATCAAGCCAACAGAACCAGATGATGAGAGCTACAAGTACATCAGCGTCAGCGTGAAGATCCTTTCTTGGGCTAAGTGGTCACATTCATACGATTTGTAATCCATTACACATTAATTATATATAGCTCAGCCGCTCTAGCGCTAAGGAGCGGCTGGCTATATCGGAAGAATAAGAATCAATTTATACACTTTACTTTTTCATAAAACAGATAAGCATCATGGCAAACAAGAAGTTTAACAGTTGGATCAAGAATATATGCATGGGATGGGGATTCATCATGGCGGGCAGTATGCTCAGCAGCTGCAACGACTTGATGCACGACGACCTGCCTCCTTGTGACATGGGTGTTGACTTGCAGTTCAAGTACGACTACAACGTGCAGCGTGCCGACATGTTCAATGATCATGTGGGCGGACTCAGCGTATTCGTATACGACGAGCAGGGCAACTTCATTGCTCGCCATGATGCCTATAACGATGCGACATCACAGCCGCTCAAGGACCATAACTATGCCATGCGAATCAATCTGGAACCGGGCAAATACAGATTCGCAACCTTCGCCTTCCAAAAGAAATACGAAGATGCACTCGTGCAGCCAGGTGCCAAATTCCAGATAGCTCTGCCACAGCAGGGTGACAACATCACCGCCCTCCATGCACGACTCGACCGCGAACAGGGCAAGGTGAACAACCAGAGCCAACCGCTCGATACACTCTGGCAAGGACTCAGCAACGGACTGGTTGAAGTAAAAGACCTGCAGGTTACACGCCATACCATCGGTCTGGTTCGTGATACCAAGCAGCTCACCATCAGCCTGCATCAGATCGACGAGCCTGTCAACATCAATGCCGATGATTTCAGTTATCAGATAACCAATGCCAACGGCGATATCAGTTACGACAACTCTCTCCTCCCCGACGAGGAGTTGACATATACCCCATACTACACCTGGACCACTGAGTTTAAGGATACCGAGGGAAATGTAAAGGAGCGCACCGCTCATGCCGCCCTCATGTTCTCCCGACTCATCTGGCATCCGGCAGAAGAAAACGACAAGAACGCCATCCTCACCATCACGAACAAGACTACTGGCGAAGAGGTGGCACGCATCAATCTTGCTGACTGTCTGGCTCAAGGCCGTGGCGCCTTCGAAGCCCGCCATTATTCAGAGCAGGAATTCCTGGACCGTGAGTACGACTACAAGCTCGACTTCTTCCTCCAGGGCAACCAGTGGAAGTATGCGAAGCTCAGCATTTCCATCCTGGATTGGAGCAAGCGCATCCAGCGTGTCGATTTCTAACCGTTTCAGGTGTCAGAGCCCCTTCCGGGCATTTAGCTCATAAGAGTATTTGACTTTAAAAATTAGAAACAATGAAAATACGAGATTTCATTTTAAGTTTAGTTAGTTGGTTTATATTGTTGGTTACAGTAAGTTGCTCTGACGAACTTGGAGGCGAGCGCGCTCCCATTTCGTCAGAAAGCAACTTACATGTACTCGTGCCAACCGTGCTCAGCAGCCGCGGCACCCGTACCGACGATGCTTCCGGCCTTCCTACCTATAATGCTACGGTAGATGAATGCCAGATCAACGACCTGACCCTCTATGCTTTCCCTGTAAAAAATGATGGCAAGCTCCTGGTAGAGACGCTCCCTGCCCCATTGGCTACGATGATGGTAGAGCCGCATGTAGCTAACTATCAGCTCAATATCGAGCCGGGCACTTACCATATCTATGTGGTTGCCAACATGAGCAAGGTGTTGAGTGGTCAAACTATCCAAACAGAAGATGATCTCAAAAAAATAGTACTCGATTACAGACCTACAAGTACAACAGGTATGCCTGTATGCACCAATATCCCGATGATTTACGAACCTAAGGATGACGCAGGCAATCTCGCTGAAACCGTGATTACAGCAGCGGGTGATAAATATACAGAGGTAGCAGCTAACCTAAAGTTTACATGCGTAAAGGTTAAGCTGAATCTTATCTTCGATCCAAATGACCCAGACGTTGCAACCAATTTCGGAGGCAAGGCCTTTAGCATTAACAGTATTTCAGCCGATAAACTCTCTCCTTTTACCCATCTTTATTGGGGCGGTAAATTTGAGACTCCAATTTGGACAAAAAATGAAGATAAAGAAGCATACAAGAAGGGTATTCCAAGTACTCCGTATGAGGCATCATCTGGAGCTGCCGTATACTATACCGATTGGACAGACAACAGAGCTCAGCCGGCAACAAATAATAAAGACGATATTAAAGGAACAGGAACAGCAACAGAGAATCCGGTAAATGCTGCGGGCAAATGGCTTTTCCAGCAGACCTATTATCTCCCAGAGCGATATATCTCATCAGAATCCGACCGCAGTTATCTTACCATCAATGGTAAGGTAGAAGGTTCTGTAGACAACAATTATCGCATCGATTTGGGTCATAAGAAGGATGAAACCAGCACCGTACCCGTATTCCCTCGTGGCACCTTCTATGAGATTACCGGTGCTATTAAGACCCTCGGTAATATGGAGCTGGATTGCAAGGTAAGTGTAAAGCCCTGGGAAATGGAGACTATTTCTGCCGACTTCAACCATACCACTTTGTGGGTAAGCAAGACAGAGGCTAGTGTTACGTCAACGACAACCGATTTCATTAACTATGAGTCGAATGCAACCATTACACCAGAAAATATTGGTTGTGAGACAAAGATTGATGGTAAAGATCTGATTATACCAGAACTGGAAATACTTACAAAGCAGATTAAGTTCAGAATAAATAAGGATATTAACTATTCTGCCTATAGTGGTGTATATACAGATACTGCTAAAGTATGGATCAAGGCTGGTAACATTACGAAATATATTGATGTAAAGTATGATGTAAAACCATATTTTGATGTAACTCCACAAGAGATAACTATCTATAGTGGAAGCAATCATATGACCAGGGTTATAAGCTTCAATACCAACCTTGGAGGCTTAGAGTTTACAGATGGTGGAACTACTTATAGTCACTCTGCCTCAGAGGCAAAATCCAACATAAGCTATAAAAATGGAAGTGGAGAAACGATTACCTCATCTATAACGGCTAATTCGGTGACTGGTACTGATCAGGGAACTTTTAGTATTAAAGCTGACCAAGGAGTAGAAACATCCATTGAACATACCATTTATGTTCAGCCAAGAGGCTATACTACAGGTAAATATGGTGCAGGATATGACTTTAAAAAGCCTATTAAGATTACGGTTAAACCAGCAGTAGGTAATTACTATATCTACTTAAGAGTTATCAATGATCGCACACCATATTGTGATGATAGTGATAAAAGTGGAAATAGGGTTGAAAAGAACTACGATAAAACATTGGATGAAGGTGATACAAACAACTGGAACGATGGATGGTTCGATTTAGTATGGACTGGTGAACATGACAAGCCTCATGAATATAACCATTTACTCTATGCATATACCCAAATTGGTGAAACGGATGGTAAGAGTGATAAAGTTTGGAAATTTACACAGAACTGGCCAGGTGATAAAATGAATGCGGATTACGCCAACCCTGGCTGGTATTACTCAACTTTTGATGTGAATAAACTTTCTATAAGTCATGACGCTGGTGTTGAAGGAAATAGAAAAATCAAACCAGGTGAAACATTACTCATGTTTAATAATGGTTTTAACCCAGGTATTGGTTATGCTGCACATCGTTGTCCACACTATAATGAGCCGGGTATTCCTCTCTTTGATTACGAAGACCATGAAGGTTGGATTGTCATTGATCCTACAACTGATGCATTGTGGCAAGCTTATGATGAGAAGCCAGAAATTGAGAATATTAAGATTACTATATATACTCAATCTGAAATCTATGGCTGGTTCATAGAGTATGGCATAGCAGCTAATGGTCAGTTCATCATGTTCGATAAAGAGGGTAATACTTATACTAAAAGTACTGTAGGTTCATGGCATAAAACAGTTATTACGCTTAAAGCGATAAAAGGTGAACACGAGAAATCTATAAAATTATACACCACTTCAGAGAAAAAGACAGACCAAAGTATCATTCTCTTTAATGGCAGGAGTTTCAAAGACGATACAGGCTATTACGAAGGTGGAAAATGGTATCAAGGTAAGCCTAAAGGCGTAACTGAATAAATAATATTGGAAAAAAATGAAGAAGATAAAGCATTTAATGATATGGATGGGATTGCTCCTTTGCCTTGTTTCTTGCAAGGATGCAATGGAGACTATCGGACTCGGCGGGGATGAAATCCCTGCCGAGGGGGTAACCTTGAACATTGAGTTGCCCAACTTCTCCGAAAAGAAAATTAATACTAGAGCGGGGGCTGCTGAAAGTATCAGTAACGTTACTGCTGTATTTTATGGCGAAAGCAATACTTACAAAGGTATGGCGAATGTCAACATTGAAAGCAAGGATGACGAAACGTATCAGGCAAAAATCAGTAATATCCCATCCGGAACTAAAATGGTTCATCTGGTAACTAACGTAAGTAATCTCGAAAAGGCAGAAGCAAGTGATTTACAAAACATCACAACTGCTACATCGAGAGCAATAGATACAAACAGCCCAGTATGTTGGGGTAGCGTATCTCTAAATACCCTCTTGGATGGAACAGCAACAGTCAGTCTGTTGAGACAATATGCCAAGGTTACCTTGAAAGTAGATGCTACGGTGACTGATTTCCCTGAAAAAGATGCTGGTCTTATCATCAATCATGCAGCAGCAAAGAGTGCTATCGCACCTGCTGGTTATACAGAACCAACCGATGCCTTAGCAGAGACAACAGAATTTAGTAGCACAGATTTCGGCGATGGAACAAACCGTGAAGTTGTGGTAACAGAAACTTCTGCAGGTGTAGCTAACGTTATCATCAAGGCTAAATACAAGGGTAAAGAAGGTTACAAAGAAGGTTACTATAAAGTGGGGCTTTACAAGAATGCAGACAAGACTTCCCAGTATGCCCTCTTGCGAAACCATAACTATACCATCACTGTAACCAAGGTGAATGATTATGGTTTCAGTACTAAGGAGGAAGCCATCAAGGCACAACCGGAAAACAGAATAGAGGCACAGATAGTTGATGACAATCCTGTCATCACCAAAATGATAGCTTGCAAGGATTATGAACTGGGTGTTAGCGATAAAGTTTACGTAGACGCAGAAGCTACCAGTGCTAACGTAACTGTAGTTACGACTTTGAAAGAAGCAACCAGCAGCGATGGTAGTTTTTATACGGTTACCCCTGAAGACAGTTGGATACATTCAAATCCTACCGCTGTAGAAACGAATACAAATGATGGAACCAATCATTCTACTCAGGGTAAAAAGTATGTTCTGACCTTTACTTTAGATAAGAACGATGCTCAGGAAGAAAGCAGAACTGGTACAATAACGGTTAAATCCGGTGACTTAATGCTCACCGCTCAGATTATACAGAAAGGTTATGATTTCAAAAGAGATAATCATCGTCCGGTTACATTATTGGATGGATCGAATGAATTGACAAACGATTACTTCACATGGTTAGATCAAGTGCAAGGTATAACGCCAGAAGAGATGTATGACGGCGACGTCGCCGTCGTTAGGAATGAAGGTTTGCATTTTAGCCCAGTTAACAATACGTACAGTTATCTCATCAAGAAGTTGGATGGTGACAGCTTTGAAAATAGCGATACTAGATTTACGGTTGAAGATAATGGTAGCGGATACTGGAAAGTGACCCTGAAAAATAGTAACGATAATTCTCTTTGGAAATCATCTTTCAACATCAAGAATACAGCTAGGGTAAAGATTACTTATGATGTATATCATACAGGTATCTTCCATAAGATTTCGAACACAGATAATCAAATGGCAGAAGATGGAGAAGCCAGTAAGTTGGTTAAAGGCTGGTTCTATTATGAAGTGGTCAAGGTGAAAGGTAATAGTGGCAAGATTTATCTCATGCTCGACCGCAACCTGGGTGCATCGAATAATGGTCCTTACATTAGAGAGACAAAAGCGTTGGAGGGAAACGAAAAAGCAATCGGTGGTTACTTCTACATAGCTACAGGTAAGACTAATAATCTTTCCTCAACTCTTTCACCTAGCGGATATGAAATCCCTGAGATGAAGGTCTTCGAGGATTTGATCAATGTATCTAATCCCACTATTCAGGTAGTACCCGAGACAACTCCATCTGGCGAGACATACAGCCGTGCAGAAATTAAGACAGTAGACTCGCAACTAAGTAGAATTTACTTACCTTACGGCGGATATTTGGAAAATGAGGTTTTACGAAATCCTATTCATGTAGATTTGTGGACTCAAACACCATTATCAGGAACACAAGGTTTTGCCAGTACAAGTCCGGACTACGGATTTTGGTACAAGTATTTTGATATTTACAACAAGAGTCTGAACTTCTCAAACGTACGTTTCGTAAGTGGTAGTGATGGAAAGAACACCGGTCGCTACAAGGCGATGCCATTACGATTGATCAGTAAGACAGTATTATCGAATCCTACACTTTAATATAAACCATAGAATCCACAGCAGGCACTCAAGCCAGCTGTGGATTTCTTGATTCTTAGCTTCACTCAAATCTGCACTAGTGTCCCGTTTCGTCTGGACGATTATTATATAAGTTATTAATATCCAATATTTTATGTTCTAGAAGTTGTGTATTCGATTTGATTTTGTACCTTTGCATTCATTTGGTATCTTAGCCTTTTTAAGCCCGATGATTTCTAAATGGGACAGCAGTGATTATCTTCTCTTCCCACGAATCTTGCCTTCTTGATAGCTCTATCAAAGCCCTTGTTAGCCTATGTATATTGTAATCTCAAAATTTAATTTCTAAATCAATCTGTGTTTTTCAAGGTATAAAAAGATTAGACAGCATCTTCATCATGATTAAAGTCCTCATAGAACTTCATTCGCTTCTTTTCTAATTCCGCAATTTCTTCCTCAGTTATTCTCATGGTTTATGCAGTATAAAGATTTAATTGACGCAAAACTGCTCGTCTTTCACGAACCCTGTTGGCATCAACCATAATGTCTTCTGTTTTCATCTCTACCTCACATGAATCCTGTTCATCATAGCCTCCTCTTGCGTGTTTCCAAGAAAACTCTCCATGCGTTAAAGTACTCAAACTCCAAGACTTCTGTGGAGCATAAGTTTTAAACACCATATCAAACACTGGCTCATATTGTACAACCTGCTCTTTATCCATCAATTCTGGGAGAGAATCATTTTTATAATGCTGGCGAATCTGAACCATGACAGGACCATATTTCCAAGCCTCAAATTGTGCATCAAACATAGGTTCGCCCTTTTGAATCAAGCACTCACGCTGCGTGAAATAAAGTAGCTTATGCAACTTCATTTCATCAATACGAACGCCAAAATCATCCATATAGCGCTTGTATATATAAGAGGAAACTTGTAATATTCCCATCATAGTCATTATTCATTTTATAGTTTATTGCCGCAAAGTTACGCTTTTTTATTGAAGATAGAGTTCTCACTTACATTAGGATTTATTATCTTATATATCCCAACAAATCAAGATACATCATTCTTGACTCTAAGCACTCATCTTCAGGAATATGATTTGCCTCTTTCTCCAAACTCTCAGTAGAGTACAAGAATTTGAAGCCATTCTTTTCATAAAAATGAAGCACATTTTCCTTATTATAAGCATCAACAACAATGAAACGGCAACCAGTCTTATTGTTAGGATGAACAAACCACGATGCTATGTATTCAATCACTTGTGAACCAACAGATAAAACTGTTCCTTGAAACTCCTTTGCCACTCCAAGTCTTCCTATCAATACTGCTGGATAACTTCTTGTTCTCTTTGAATTCGGAATCTTCCTCTGTATTCGATTTCTTGAAGTATTGGGTATTAATGCAGCCTTGATACTATCATTTGCTAACGTAAAAACACAAACAATCTTCTTGTCATCTCCTGTTGTGGAAAAATAATAAGTTTTTCCCAACAGCTGCTCTGCATAAAGGAATGCATCTTGATGAAAGAAATCATCCAAGTCCTTATCTCCGCAACTAAAACTTTCCACCTCACACCCTGTGTTGTAACAGGATATGGAAAGCCTCCACAACTATTTTGCAAAAGGTCCTTTTCCTCCATGTTCTTTCATATATTTACGTGAACGTTCCATAATGCGATCAATATCCTCAAAAGAAAAGACTAATTTTCTCCTCTGTGGATTACGCTCATTCTCCTCTGCCTCACGAACAAATCGTTCAGCGGTCTCACCTGTCAAAACAGGAATGCTTCTTATCTCTAATGCCATAATCTTCTCCTTTTAAACGTTTAACTCTGCCGCAAAATTACGCTTTTTCCTCGAAACCACCAAGAGAATCACAAGAAATCTGCAAGTTATCAGCAAATAACCACGAAATCAACCGTAAACTATAACTATTAACTGTAAACTATAAACTGCTATTCCCAGGCGGTCCATCCCGCACAACATGGCGAGGGCTTTGAAGCAGCATTAGATCTCCCCCCGCAACAGCCCGGCGGTCCCATCCCGCAAAATATGCGAAGACTTTGATGCCCCGCCAACCTTAGAGCGTAGCGGTTCTGAGCACCGAGTAGGGCGGTTACATCCTTCCCATTTCGAGAAGGGTTTCTGTCCCTTGTGAGGGGAACCGAAGGGGTCGTAAAGACTTGAAGAAGACCGAGATGAGTTCCTTCTGCTACTTATTATAATCAATAGTTACGACATCTTAAACTATTAATTAAGATGATTATTTCCTTGATTCCGCAATAATAACTCCACGAAATCTTTTATATTTACAACAAAAATGCGAGGAAATTCAACCTCATTGAGAATTTTAAAGTGAGCATCATTACTCACTATACAACTTGCACCAGCAGAAAAAGCACAATCTACAAATTTGTTGTCATCCTCATCAGCTTGAATGAGATGCAACTTATAATAGGGTGTTACGAATTCCACATTCTTTTGACTTAGAATCACAGACACAACATTACTGGCAATATTTGCATTAGTCTTCTGCTCAATGATTTCTAAATACTCCTCAATAATTTCATTTGTAACGCACAAGGTCAATTTACCTTTCAAGAAATCATCCCAAATCTTACGATAAGGGCTTATCCTTGGAAGGCTCATCAATAAGCAATTAGTATCAAGAACAATCTTTCTCATTTGCCAGAAGTACGTAAATGTTCATTACCCCAGCTCTCTATGGTATCAAGAGTTATACTTCCATTATCGCACAACTCATCAATCCCCTCATCAACCTTCTTTGCAAAGTATTGAGAGAGAACATTTTCAAGATTATCTAATTCCTGTGGAGTCTTGATATAAGACATCATTTGAAGAATCTTCATCTGAGCAGGGTTAAATACAGTCTGTTCCATTCTATTTCAATTAAACGTTCAACTTTGCCGCCAAAGTTACACTTTTTTCTCGAAACCACCAAGCAATTAACAAGAAATCT
>OIYK01000096.1_pt1 | contig 16358 bp, 12 predicted proteins | sample 1588361 | NCBI WGS metagenome assembly OIYK01 (sample SAMN03283293) | human gut metagenome | biome: human-associated habitat; material: feces | host: Homo sapiens | place: Peru | collected 2012 | reverse complement strand
GGGCAGACCCATACAGATGGAGAACATCAGGTTGAGTCGCCAGCCGTCATAGGCATTGCGGCGAACCGCCTGAAAGTCTTTCTGACCAACGAAGTGGCTTACACGGATGGCCATGGCGGCAGCCATACCCGAGAGTACGAGATAGAAGAGCTGGGAGAGGGTGATCATCACCTGGTGGGCTGCCAAAGGTATGGTTCCGAGCCATCCCACCATCACACAACTGAGGGTGAAAGCCGACGACTCCATGCCCAACTGCAGGGCTACTGGCCATCCTAAGCGGTTCATCTCGCGGAAGTCGGCCTTGGTGATGCTGCAATGCAAAATGTCGTGACGGTACTGGGCGAACTTCTTCCTGCCTGTCACGATTACCACCATGGCTGCTGCCATGAGCACACGGCTCAGCAAGGTAGAGATTCCGGCTCCGAGAAGTCCCAGTTCGGGGAATCCTGCCACACCATAGATGAGCAGCCAGTTGCCGAAGATGTTGACCACGTTGCCTGCTATCATCACCCACATCGCCACACGCGTCTCTGCCACGCCATCAAGAAATTGCTTCATGGTGTAGAATATGCCCATGAAGAGTACTGAGACGAGGTTGACGATGAAGTAGGGACGGATGAGGGCGAGCAGCTCTTCGGGTTGTCCGATGTGCGAGAGGTTGAGGTAGAGCACCACAAGCGCTATGGAGAGAAGGGTGCCCGTAAGCATATTGGCAAAGAGCGAGTTGCGCACCTTCTGTCCGATGCTGTCGGTACGTTCCTCGCCATAGAGTCGGCCGATGATAGGAGTCAGACCATAGGTGAAGCCCATATACATGACGAACACCAGGGTATAGATGTTGTTGACAAGTCCTGCCGCAGCCAGTTCTTCCGTGCTGTGGTGACCTATCATGATGGTGTCGGCAAAACCTAAGATGATGGTTCCTAACTGTCCTATGACGATAGGTATGCCAATGCTTAATAGATTCTTATAGTAATGTCTTTGTGTTCCTGTTATTTTTTTGCTCATATATAACATCTTGTCTGTTATTTATGCAAAGATACAACGTTTTCTTGTAACATACAAAAAAAATGCAGAAAATGTGCAGTCTCTTAGTTTCTTTATGAAAGTTTGTAGAATAGAAAGCTATTGAGTTGTCGCTGGGTTCAGAAGGTTAAGATGATTATAAACGAAAAACAGGACAGTGTGTCGGTCGTGACACCTGTCCTGTTGTATGATGTACTGAGGCTCTGTTGCCTTAAAAATCTTTATCGGCAGCAAGATTCAGTTTTACTTTTTTACCTTTTTACTTTTTTACCTTCAAAAGCCTTTTCACCTTCACGTGATTCAGGACAAGGATGAAAATAATTTGGGACAACTCTTGCATTTCTCATAAAATTGCCGTATCTTTGCACCCATAAAAAAATACAAAACATTATTATGGCAAGAAAACGTAAACCATTACCTCTGTTAGAGAACATCACCATCGAGGCAGTAGCAGCCGAGGGTAAGTGCATCACACGCGTAGATGAACAGGTCATCTTCGTACCTTTCTGTGTGCCAGGAGATGTTGTCGACTTGCAGGTAGTAAAGAAGAAACATAAGTATTGCGAAGCCAAGGTGGTTCGCTTCATCAAGAAGAGCGAGGTGCGACAGGAGCCTATGTGCGAGCACTTCGGCATCTGCGGCGGATGCAAATGGCAGAACCTGCCTTACGAAGAGCAGATCAAGGCGAAGCAGAAGCAGGTGGAAGACCAGCTCACCCGCATCGGCAAGATTGAGCTTCCTGAGTTCCGCCCTATCATGGGTAGCGTGAAGACCCAGGAGTACCGCAACAAGATAGAGTTCGGATGCAGCAACAAGCGATGGTTCACCGCCGAGGAACTGGCTCAGCTCCCTCAGAAAGAGGATGATACCGTAACATCGCTCAAGGAGCGCCACGCTCAGAACGCCATCGGTTTCCATATCACCGGAGCCTTCGACAAGATTTATCCTATCAGGAAGTGCTGGCTGATGGATGACCTCTGCAATGAAATCCGCAACTTCGTATTCGAATATGCTGATTCTCACGACTATACCTTCTACGACCTGCGTGAGCAGCACGGTTTGCTCCGCAACATGATGATCCGCAATTCGAACACCGGTGAGTGGATGCTCGTCTTCCAGTTCCACTACGATGAGGAGGGCGATGAGCAGAGAGCATTGGAGCTGATGCAGCAGGTGGCTGACAAGTTCCCTCAGATAACATCGCTCATGTATGTAGACAACCAGAAGGGAAACGATACCATCAACGACCTGGAACTCAGTCTCTTCAAGGGCAACGACCATATCTACGAACTGATGGAAGACCTGAAGTTCAAGGTGGGTCCGAAGAGTTTCTACCAGACCAATACCGAGCAGGCTTACCACCTCTACTGCGTGGCCCGCGAGTTTGCCAACCTTACCGGAGATGAGCTGGTTTACGACCTCTATACCGGCACCGGAACCATCGCCAACTTCGTGGCTCACAAGGCAAAAAAGGTAATCGGTATCGAGTACGTGCCAGAGGCCATAGAGGATGCCAAGGTGAATTCTCAGGTGAACAACATCGAGAACACCCTCTTCTATGCAGGCGACATGAAGGATATCCTGACCAACGATTTCATCGCGCAGCACGGTCGACCAGACGTCATCATCACCGACCCACCACGTGCCGGAATGCACCCAGACGTAATAAACGTCATCCTGAATGCAGCACCAAAGCGCATCGTATACGTAAGCTGCAACCCGGCTACTCAGGCACGCGACCTGCAGCTGATGGATGCGGAATATAAGGTAGCTGCCGTACAACCGGTGGATATGTTCCCTCATACCCCTCACGTAGAGAACGTGGTATTGCTCGAAAAGAGATAAACCTAGAAATCAAAATAGAAACAAGATGAAGAAAACCATCATCATGGCGCTCATGGCTGCAGCTTCGGTCTCAGCCAGCGCCCAGCAGAAGCAGACCATCGAAATACCATCATGGTTGAGCAATGTGAAATTGTCGGGGTATGGAATGACCCAGTATCAGTACAGCGGACAGAAAGATGCTGAATCCAACTCATTCAACATCCGTATGGCGCGTATCTCTCTCGAAGGTCGCATAGCAGGCGACTTCTACTGGAAAACTCAGATTCAGTTCAACGGCAACACCTCTACTCTCGGTTCCAGTCCGAGAATGGTGGATCTGTTTGCTGAATGGCAGAAATATGAATACTTCAAGGTGAAGATCGGTCAGTTCAAAAACCCGTTCACCTTTGAGAATCCGATGCACCCTATCGACCAGGGCTTCATGGGATATTCACAGAACGTGAGCAAGCTGGCCGGTTTCAGCGACCGTGCCGGAGAACACGCATCCAACGGCCGTGACATCGGTCTTCAGTTCCAGGGCGATTTCCTCAAGAATGCCAACGGCAGAAACCTGCTGCACTATCAGGTGGGTGTATTCAACGGACAGGGAACCAACACCAAGGACGTTGACCAGCAGAAGAATGTGATTGGTGGTGTATGGGTAATGCCAGTAAGCGGCATGCGCATCGGTGCCTTCGGATGGACCGGTTCTTATGCAAGAAAGGGAACTTGGAACGATGATGAACAGGGAAACATCATCTACGAAAAAGATGCTGCTGGAAATTCCGTTCTTGACAAGGATGGAAAAACTGTAAAAGAGACTTTCAGCGGTACCCGCAGCCTGAACCAGAACCGCTACGCCTTCTCTTTCGAATATAAGAAAGACGGCTGGACCGTACGTTCAGAGTATATCCACTCTACCGGCAAGGCTTTTGCCAAGAGCATCACCAACTTCAACGATGCCAACGCCAAGGACTGCAATCTGAATGCAAACATCGGCGACAAGGCACAGGGTGTATATGGATTGGTTATCGCCCCATTGGCTCAGCTGCCAAAGAACAGCCGTATCGATGTGAAGGCGCGTTACGACATGTATCAGCCTAACGGCAAGAGCGACATGCAGAGAACCCAGTATGAGGCAGGTTTGAACTTCCATATCGGCAAGCGAATCTCTATCTTTACCGAGTATGCGCTCATCAACGACAAGACACTCGCGAAGCATAATTACTCCATGGCAGATGCCGAGGTTTGCTTTCGATTCTAAGATAGAAAAAACTGAAAAACTCTTGGTATCCAATACAATAAAGGCTCGTTTCCATGTAGGAAACGAGCCTTTATTGTATTGGATACCAAGCTATACACTTGAATTCTTCACTCTTCGTTCTTCACTCTTCACTTATAAATTATCCTAGAACGAATAAGAGAAACCTACTGACATGAATTCCTTAAACTGCCAATAGCTATCATCATCCTTGCGCTTCACACCATCGTCGAAACGCGGATAGAGGAAGATGTTGGTAGAAATATAGCGGTTAAACTGGAAGGTAATGGTGTTTTCCCACTCTATTTCAGCACGCTTGTAAGTGGTGTATCCCCAGAGACGGGTCTTCCACTTGATATTATCCGCTATCTGCCACGACAGGTCGAAAGTACACTCAGAACCGTAATCGGTCATGCCATGCTTACCCTCATCCAGTCCGTACCGCGTAGCCAGCGACGCTCTGCCCACATACTTCCAGTTGAAAGCCAGAGGAGCCAGATGGGCACTACCCTTCAGGCGGTGATGGAACCAATCTACATTATAATCCATACCGACAGAGAGGTTCAGATTGAATGGCGAGAAGAAATCGGAATAAACCGTCTTGTCATTACTCTTGTAACCATGCGTAAACTGAGTCTGGCCAATCAGCTGGATGGTATAATACCACTTCCTGGAAGCCTGCAGACCGAGTTTTCCGGTGTATCGTATCATATCGTCGCTCGTTTTCAGCGTATGAACCGTATCACCCTTCGAAGTCTGATAACCCAGGCGCATCTCCACCTTATTATCCCATTTTATCTTCTGCTTGTTATTGTAGTTGGCAAACATCGTCACTCTTCCGAGCACCGAATAATTGCTCTCACCACCCTTATACCAGTTGTCAGAAACATAGTTTTGCAGGAACTGCAGATAATAATCGCCTCCTATGGTCCAGAAGTTAGGACGGGTGATGACGATGTCCATCGGAGCCGCATCTACCTCAATCGCCTTCGGAGCCACCTGCTCTACGATGTCAGGATGATTCTTCTTCGGTTTGCTCTGCGCAGCCAGCGGTGCTCCCACCTCCTTGAGATGAGACTCAGTATTGCGCACCAGGTCGGGACGCTTGAGATATACCTCCATCAGCGTCTGGTCGAGCATCGTTCCGAGCGAATCCTTCACCCCATCCTGAGGCTTGAGTCGCAACATGCGGGCTGCCGGCCCATGATAGAAGGTGAGCGGCGTAAAGAGCTGGGCATATCTGCTGTCCCCGGAATCCATCTTCATGGAATCGATGCGCTGACGGCACATCAAGAGCGAGTCTGCATAGATTTCAGCCAACCTGTTCTTCGATGCCTCTCCGGGCGCCACCTTCTTCAATTTGCGCTGGGCAGAAACAGGCGTCAGAGCCGAAAGGAACGCAAGAACGAGTAATCCAAATTTTATTTTCATACCTTAATTTTATAAATTTGGGCACAAAGGTAATAAATAATTCATAAATCTATGCCCTTTATTAGAAATATTTTTGCTCATTTCACAAAAATGTCGTAACTTTGCACCCAAATAATTCTAATTTAAATTATAAATATCGTGGCTGAAACAAAGTACATCTTCGTAACTGGTGGTGTGGTTTCTTCTTTGGGTAAAGGAATCATATCTTCATCCATCGGTAAACTTCTTCAAGCAAGAGGTTACAACATTACTATCCAAAAGTTTGACCCATACATCAACATCGACCCGGGTACGCTGAACCCGTATGAGCATGGTGAGTGCTACGTAACGGTAGATGGTATGGAGACCGACCTCGACCTCGGACACTACGAGCGATTCACCGGCATTCAAACTACAAAAGCGAATTCTCTCACCACTGGTCGTATCTACAAGGCAGTCATCGACAAGGAGCGTCGTGGCGATTATCTCGGCAAAACCATCCAGGTGGTGCCTCACATCACCGACGAGATCAAGCGCAACGTGAAGCTGCTCGGCAAGAAGTATCACTATGACTTCGTGATTACCGAGATTGGCGGAACCATCGGCGACATAGAGAGCGCCCCTTACATGGAGGCTATCCGACAGCTGAAATGGGAGCTGGGCAAGAACGCCATCAACGTTCACCTTACCTATGTGCCTTATCTGAAGGCAGCAGGCGAGTTGAAGACAAAGCCTACACAGCACTCTGTGAAGGAACTGCAGAGCGTAGGTATTCAGCCAGATATTCTGATTCTCCGCACCGAGAAACATCTCGAAGAAGGAATCATGAAGAAGGTAGCCAGCTTCTGTAACGTAGACTTGGACTGCGTGATTCAGAGCGAAGACCTTCCTAGTATCTACGAGGTGCCTGTAAACATGCAGAACCAGGGCCTCGACACCGCCATCCTCCGCAAGATGGGCGAGCCTATCGGCGAGACACCAGCGTTGGGGCCTTGGAAGACATTCCTCGACCGCAGAAACAAGGCTACAGAGGTGGTAAACATCGGTCTCGTAGGCAAGTATGACCTGCAGGATGCATACAAGAGTATCCGCGAGAGTCTCTCACATGCCGGCACCTACAACGACCATAAGGTGAAGATTACCTTCATCAACTCAGAATATCTCACAGAAGAGAACGTGGCAGAACAGCTGAAGGGACAGGACGGCATCGTCATCTGCCCAGGATTCGGCCAGCGAGGCATCGAGGGCAAGATTATCGCCGCCCACTATACCCGCACCCACGACATCCCTACCTTCGGCATCTGCCTGGGTATGCAGATGATGGTCATCGAGTTTGCCCGCAACGTATTGGGTTACAAGGATGCCAACTCACGCGAGATGGACGAGAAGACTCCACACAATGTCATCGACATCATGGAGGAGCAGAAGAACATATCAAACATGGGTGGAACCATGCGTCTCGGCGCTTACGAGTGTGTGCTGAAACAGGGTTCACGCGTGTTCAATATCTATAAGAAGGAGCATATTCAGGAACGCCACCGCCACCGCTATGAGTTCAACAACGAGTTCCAGCAGGAATTCGAGAAGAACGGCATGATGTGCGTAGGCAGAAACCCTGAGAGCGACCTGGTAGAAATCGTAGAAATCCCAGGCTTGAAGTGGTACGTAGGTACACAGTATCATCCGGAATACCAGAGTACGGTGCTGAAACCACATCCACTGTTCATGGATTTCGTAAAGACAGCAATAGAAAACAAAAAGTAAATATTAGGAGTTAAAGGAGTGATCCCCTTTACTCCTTTAATTTCAAATTTAAAAAATGAACAAGAACAACATTATCGGTTTCCTCCTGATTGCCGTAGTGCTGATTGGCTTTAGCTGGTATAACCAGCCATCTGCCGAAGAACAGAGAACGGCATTCGTTCAGGACTCCATCGCCAAGGCTAAACATGCCGAGATGGAAAAGGCCAGCAAGGCTGCCGCTGCTAAGCGCCAGACTAATGCCAAAGCAAAGGTTGAGGCAGACTCAACCGCCCTCTTCTATTCGGCACTCAAAGGCCAGGCTAAGAAGATTGTATTGAAAAACGACAAGGTAGAATTAACACTCAACACCAAGGGTGCTACTGTAGAGAAGGCTGTCATCAAGGGCTATGTGGGACACAACCTGCAGGTGAAAGACGGTTCGGCTGATGACAAGGACGTAACCCTCTTCGACGGTAACGACCAGAGCCTCAAGTTCATGCTCGAGGCTAAGGAGGCCAACATCATCACCAGCGATCTCTACTTCACTCCATCCAACGTGACCGACAAGTCTGTCACCCTGACCGCTGTGGCTGGTGAAGGCAAGACGCTCACCCTGACTTATACATTGGGCAATGACTACATGCTGCACATGAGCCTGCAGGCAAATGGCATGGCGGGTCTGTTCTCACCTAATTATAATAAGATGGATGTTGACTGGAGCGACAAGGCACGCCAGCAGGAACGTGGTTTCATGTTCGAAAACCGTTACACTACCCTCACCTACCATAATGCAGAAGGCGGTACCGACCACCTCAACGAGGGTAGCGAGAAGATTGACGAGAAGATAGAAGAAGCCATCGACTGGGTATCTTTCAAGAACCAGTTCTTCTCTGCCATCATCGTAGCAAAGGATAACTTCGAGAAGGATGCTTTCATGACATCTATCCCTCAGGAGAAGGGTTCGGGCTATCTGAAGCAGTTCCAGGCTAAGATGAAGACAGCTTTCGACCCAACCGGTAAGAAGGCATCTGAGTTTGAGTTCTACTTCGGTCCTAACGACTTCCAGATTCTGAAGAATACCGAGAAGGAAAGTACCTTCGGCAAGGACTTGGAATTCCAGAAGCTCGTATACCTGGGATGGCCTATCATCCGCTGGATCAACCGTTTCTTCACACTCTACGTGTTCGACTGGTTGAGCAATGTATTCCCAATGGGTATCGTATTGATTCTCATCACATTGCTCCTCAAGCTCATCACCTACCCTATGGTAAAGAAGAGCTATATGAGTTCTGCCAAGATGCGTGTGCTGAAGCCAAAGCTCGAAGCTGCTACCGCTCAGTTCAACAAGCCTGAGGACCAGATGCAGAAGCAGCAGGCGATGATGGCAGAATATGCCAAGTATGGTGTAAGCCCATTATCCGGTTGCTTGCCTATGCTGATTCAGATGCCGGTTTGGGTTGCGATGTTCAACTTCGTGCCTAATGCCATCCAGCTTCGTGGTGAGAAGTTCCTGTGGATGAACGACTTGAGTACCTTCGACCCAATCTTCGAATGGAACACCAACATCTGGCTGATTGGCGACCACTTGAGTTTGACCTGTATCCTGTTCTGTGTAGCCAACCTGTTGTACTCTTGGATGACCATGCGTCAGCAGCGCGACCAGATGGTAGGTCAGCAGGCAGAGCAGATGAAGATGATGCAGTGGATGATGTATCTCATGCCATTGATGTTCTTCTTCATGTTCAATGACTACTCAGCTGGTCTGAACTTCTACTACTTCATCTCATTGTTCTTCAGTGCCGCTATCATGTGGACCCTGCGCAAGACAACCGACGACGAGAAACTCCTCGCCATCCTTGAGAAGCGCTATCAGGAGAACAAGAACAACCCTAAGAAAGCAAGCGGCCTGATGGCAAGAATGCAGGCTCTCCAGGAGATGCAGCGCAAGCAGCAGGAAGAGATGATGCGCAAACAGGCAGAACTGAACGAGAAAAAGAATAATCTCGGAAAATAATGATTTCTAGATAAAAATGAAAGCGTAATGGATTACCCTGAAAAGGTGTTCATTACGCTTTTTTTGTCCCCGAAAAGGTATAATTTGTTAAATGATATTATAAATTATACCTTTTCGGGGGTATTTTCATTTTTTATTCGTATATTTGCCCCCGAAAGGGTATAATATAATATTATTCCATATATAATATTACCCGATAGGGTATAAAACAACAAGAATATGAGCAATACATTATCATCATACGTCAAGGAAATGCGCAAGCAATTCGGATTGACGCAAGTAGATCTGGCAGCGAAATCGGGCGTAGGACTCAGATTCATAAGAGAACTGGAACAGGGAAAGGAAACATTGCGACTCGATAAAGTAAATCAGGTTCTCCTCCTGTTCGGTCAGGAAATAGGCCCCGTTCCTATCACAAAAGAATAAAAATAAAATATCATGAAACAAGGAAAAATATATCTCTACGACCAATACGTAGGTCTGCTGACGGAAGACGAGACAGGCTTTACCTTCGCCTATGATTCAGATTATCTGGCATCGGATGGAGCGGAAGCCGTAAGTCTGACGCTTCCCTTATCCGATGAGCCCTACCACGATACCGTACTGTTCCCATTCTTCGATGGACTAATCCCCGAAGGATGGCTGCTGAACATCGCAGAAAGCAGTTGGAAAATCAACCAGCGCGACAGAATGTCGCTCCTCCTTGCCTGCTGCAAGGATTGCATCGGAGCAGTAAGCGTGATTCCTACAAACGAATCTCCAGCAGAAGAAATGAATGGTTCACCCCATAAACAGAAAGGAGAATAAGATATGGAGAAATGTCTATATTGTTATAAACCGGTCAAGCCTGGTCAGGTAGATTACCATCCCGCCTGCGCACGCAAGCTCTTCGGCACCAAGGAAGCCCCTGTCCTACCCTACGTTAGAAAGGAAATAGGCGACCTAGCAAAACAGGTAGTGCGTGCCCAGACCACCCTCACCGGTGTGCAGGCGAAGCTCTCGCTCGACGTAAATCCGGGCGGAAAGAACGAACCATCCCGCTTCACCATCGTAGGTCTTTGGGGAAAATATATCCTCAAGCCACAAACCGACCGCTACCGCTGTCTACCGGAAATAGAAGACCTCACGATGCATCTCGCCGAAGCCGCCAAGATAGCTGTGGTTCCCCACGGACTGATTCGCTTTGCCGATGGTGAACTCTGTTATATCACCCGGAGAATAGACCGACTGGATGATGGACAAAAGGTACCGATGGAAGATATGTGTCAGCTGTCAGAGCGCCTTACCGAATACAAATATAAAGGTTCCTACGAGCAGGTAGCCAGACTCATCAAGAAGTATTCCGCCTTCTCGCAGCTCGACCTCGTGAACTATTGGGAAGTGGTCATCTTCTCATGGATTACGGGCAACGCTGACATGCACCTCAAGAACTTCTCGCTCTACAACAACCGCAAGTTGGGTTATGGCTTAACTCCAGCCTACGACCTCCTCTGCACGAAGATTGTGATGCCAGAAGATACCGAGGAGCTCGCCCTGACACTCAACGGAAGAAAGAGAAAGATTCAGAAATCTGATTTCGTCAAGGTTATGACCGCCTCGGGCCTCAGCGAGAAGGTAATCAACAACATCGCCAAAAAGTTCCGCCGATCCATCGTGAAATGGCTCGACCTGATAGAAGCCTCCTTCCTGCCAGACAGCATGAAGAAGGAATACAAGAAACTGATTCTCAGCAGAGTTATGGCATTAAGATAATGTTTCTGTATAAAATAAAAACAAACACCCCCGAAAAGGTATAATTAATCAATCTACGAGATTAACTATAACTTTTCGGGGGTATATTGTTTAAAGCAAATTTGCTTCTTCAATAGTATCCAACCCAAATTTACTTCTTCAATACCGGCTCGCAGGTGATATCCACACCGAGCTTCTTGAAGATTTTCTGGTCTACATCACTCAGCATCACGGTGCAATGAGCCTGACAGCCACGAAGCTTAGGCAACTGCTCCAATGCTTTCCTGCAGTTCTCATCATTCTCTGAAAGAACAGAAAGAGCTACCAAAACCTCATCCGTATGAAGACGAGGATTGTGACCACCGAGATAATTCACCTTGGTATGCTGGATAGGCTCAATCATCGACTGAGGAATCAGCTTCAATTCATGGTCGATGCCTGCCAACTGCTTGGTAACATTCAGGAGCAAGGCGGCACTACAGCCCAGCAACTCGCTGCTATGACCGCAGATAATGGTACCATCCTCCAACTCAATGGCAGAAGAGGTATGACCCGTCTCCTTCTTATGATTCTTGGCAGCTACCGTCACCTTGCGGTAATCAGTAGTAATCTTAGCCTGATTGAAGAGCATCTGAATCTTGTTGATCTCATCATCATTGCAAGCGCCAGCCGCCATCTTGTTGGTAGCCGCATAGTAACGGCGAACAATCTCATTCTTGGATGCCTCGCAGCAAGCCTCATCATCAGAGATACAGAAACCTACCATGTTTACACCCATATCCGTAGGCGACTTGTATGGATTGCTACCATAGATACCCTCGAACAGCGCATTGAGCACAGGATAAATCTCTACATCACGGTTATAGTTGATGGCTATCTTGTTATATGCCTCCAGATGGAACGGGTCAATCATGTTCACATCGTTCAGATCGGCAGTAGCAGCCTCGTATGCGATGTTCACAGGATGCTTCAATGGGAGATTCCACACAGGGAATGTCTCAAACTTGGCATAACCGGCACGCACACCACGCTTGTTCTCATTATAAAGCTGACTCAGGCAAACCGCCATCTTACCGCTGCCAGGACCCGGCGCAGTAACAATAACCAGCGGACGCTCTGTTTCAACATAATCGTTCTGACCGAAGCCCTCGTCAGAGGCAATCAGACTCACGTTATGAGGATAGCCCTCGATGAGATAATGGCAGTAAGTCTTGATGCCCTCGCGCTCCAAACGCTGTTTGAAGGCGATGGCTGCAGGCTGGCCATTATAATGAGTGATGACAACAGAACCCACCATGAAACCACGGTTTTGGAACTCACCACGAAGGCGCAACACGTCCTCATCGTATGTAATACCCAAGTCGGCACGCTTCTTGTTCTTCTCGATGTCGGCTGCACTGACCACGATAACAATCTCAATGCTATCGCTAATCTTCTGAAACATACGCAGCTTGCTATCAGGCTGGAACCCTGGCAAAACACGACTGGCGTGGTGGTCATCGAAAAGCTTACCTCCCAATTCGAGATAAAGCTTTCCATCAAACTTAGAGATTCTCTCCTTGATATGTTCGGATTGAATCTTCAGATACTTCTCGTTGTCAAATCCTATCTTCATAATTGTTATTATATCTTGCAATTTGAAATCAAAAATCGCTTGCAAAATTACAAAAAAAGTATCGTACTAACAAATCTTTTATCTGAAAAAATAAGAGAGAGCAGATACATTACTGCATTTTCCGTACAGAGTCTCTCCATTGACCAGGCGTATATCCCGTCTTAGCCTTGAATATCTTATAGAGATGTGCATGAGATGAGAAGCCGCATTCCGAAGAAATGGTATCATTGCTGTATCCATTATCTTCCAGCAGCATGCGCTGCGCCTCCTTGAAACGGATATCGCTGAGCCAGATTCTGAAACTGCTCTTCAGATAATTCTCAAAATAGCTGCTCAATTCGGGGCGAGGAATGCGCAACTTTGCCGATAGCATCGGCATATTCACCGTACTGTCTCTATATCCGCCATTTTCACACCACTTATCAAGCAAAGATTCTATCATATCTATTTTTTCAGAATCCAGCTGCTCCATCCCTTCACTCTCTTCCATCATCTCAAAAGGAGCATCAGCAGTATCCATCCCCAATCTCTCCTCTGTTAGCATGATAATGTAACCGAAACCCAAGAAATGGACGACAAAGGAAATCAGAGCAAAAAGCATCAACGGTGCCACGCAATACAGAAGCGGACGATAGCAGATGGCAGCAGCCATCGCCAATACCATGATACCCGTCAAACTATAACTGGCATAGGAATATCTGTCGAAAGGAAGCAAATCTTCTGTCGTATTATCCTCGATGATTTTTCGATGATAGCGCATCTCTACGACTGTAGTATAAACGCTATACAAAATCGAAAGTACAAATAATGCGAGCATCACATAGAGCCACTCCCCCATGTGCATTCCCTTGGGAATCTCATAGTATCCGACGAAGAAACATAATAATATCAATGCATAGCTCACAACTCCCACTATGGCAAAATTCCTGCGCCCGCCTCTAGAGGATATGACATTATACGCTGCATAGGAAATGATGAAAGTGAGAGGACAATAAAAGAGAATATTGACAACGGCTCCTATTTCATCGCTTTCAGCACGGAAACCATAAGTCATCTGCAGAACGTAATGTCCTGCAAGTACAAACATAGCAAAAGCAAGGAGCCAGCGAGACACCTCATAACGATGGTTGTACCAACGTATCTGAAACCTGGACAATACCAATATCAAGCCCAACATCGACACTATAATGCAGCAAGCAAACTGCACGAGAAACAATGTATTCATTTACTCATTATTTTAATTATTATTATCTTTACTTATAAGCCTACCCATAGGGGGGGGCTGAGTAGTAACTACTCCTAAGAATTCAGCTCTTAAAGCTAAACGAAATCATTTGATGATACAAATATACGAAAAAAAACGCATTCTTTTGTAATGAAAGAAGGATAATTTTGTTTTTTTCATTAATTTTCTGTAACTTTGCACGGAATATCAGGAAGATGACAACGAGAAATAATTAATAAAGATGACAACGAGAAATAATTAATAAATATCTTAGAAATATGATTAAAGCAATGATTCTGGCTGCGGCTGCACTCACCATGAGTGCTACGGCAGCTGATGCACAGACTATGATTGAGAAAAACAACATCAAGGTGGAGAACCACCTGATGACCCCAGAAGCTCTTTGGGCGATGGGTAGAATCGGTGCCGCTGAAGCTTCGCCTAACGGCAAGCAGGTGGTTTACCAGGTAGGTTACTACAGTGTAAAGGAGAACAAGGGCCATCAGATGCTCTTCATCATGGATGCCAACGGCAAGAACCAGAAGGCATTGACCACTGATGCCAAGAGCGAAAGCGATGCAGCTTGGATTCAGGGCGGACAGAAGATTGCCTTCATCCGCGACGGACAGCTCTGGAGTATGAACCCTGACGGTACAGGCAGAAAGCAACTCACCAACGACAAGTTGGGTATCCAGGGCTTCCGCTTCTCTCCTGACGGCAAGAAGGTAATCCTCATCAAGGAACTCCCTTACCACGGAACCATCAAGGAGAATCCTTCTGATCTTCCATTGGCTACCGGCCGTCTCGTAACTGATATGAACTATCGCCACTGGGACCACTACGTAGAGAGTCTTCTCCATCCTTTCGTGGCTGATGTGGCTGAAGACGGTACCATCAATGCCGGCGAAGACATCCTGAAGGATGAACCATTCGAGTGCCCTATGGCTCCATTCGGTGGCATCGAGCAGCTGGCATGGAGTCCGGATTCCAAGACTATCGCCTATACCTGCCGTAAGAAGGAGGGCGTTCAGTATGCCATCTCTACCGACTCAGATATCTACCTATATAATATAGGTACGCGCGAGACAAAGAACCTCTGCAAGGAGGCTGGCTATGTAGAGCCTAAGATTGATGCTACCAAGAGCATGAAGAAGCAGGCTGTCAACGCTCCTGAGAATCTGAAGAACAATCCGGGTTACGATGTGAACCCTCAGTTCTCTGCAGACGGAAAGTACATCGCTTGGCAGAGCATGGCTCGCGATGGCTACGAGAGCGACCGCAACCGCCTCTGTGTTTACGAACTCGCTACCGGCAAGAAGAACTATGTATCAGAGAAGTTCGACTCTAGCGTAGAGGGTTTCGTATGGAACAAGGACAACAAGAGCCTCAGCTTCATCGGTGTATGGCACGGAACCCTGAACCTCTATCAGGCAAACTTCAAGGGCGAAGTGAAGCAGATTACCAACGAGTGGGCTGACTACGGAAGCATCTCGCTCGCCAACAACGGCAATAAGCTTCTCGCTACCAAGGCTAGCATGAGCCACCCTACTGATATCTACATCGTAACTCCAGGCAAGAATGCCAAGAGTACCAAGGTAGAGCAGATTACCCGCGAGAACGACCACATTCTGAACCAGTTGAATATGGGTAAGTGTGAGCAGCGCTGGGTGAAGACTACCGACGGCAAGCAGATGCTGGTATGGATTATGTTGCCATCTAATTTCGATGCCAACAAGAAGTATCCTACCCTTCTCTTCTGCGAAGGTGGTCCTCAGAGTCCGGTAAGCCAGTTCTGGAGCTACCGCTGGAACATCCAGATCATGGCTGCCAATGGTTATGTAGTCGTATTGCCAAACCGTCGCGGTCTCCCTGGTTTCGGAAGCGCATGGAACGAAGAGATTTCTGGCGACTGGACAGGCCAGTGCATGAACGATTATCTTTCAGCTATTGATGATGCTGCCAACAATCTTCCTTACGTAGACAAGGATCGTCTGGGTTGTGTAGGTGCCAGCTTCGGTGGTTTCTCAGTATACTATCTCGCCGGTCATCACAACAAGCGTTTCAAGGCATTCCTCTCTCACGATGGTGCTTTCAACCTGGAGAGCATGTACACCGATACCGAGGAGGCTTGGTTCTCTAACTGGGAATACGAGGATGCTTACTGGAACAAGGACCAGAGTGCCAACGCCAAGAAGACGTACGAGAAAAGTCCTCATAAGTTTGTAGACAAGTGGGATACTCCAATCCTCTGCATCCACGGCGAAAAGGATTACCGTATCAATGCCAACCAGGGTATGGGCGCCTTCAATGCAGCCCGCATGCGTGGCATCCCAGCCGAGCTCCTCATCTATCCTGATGAGAACCACTGGGTATTGAAGCCACAGAACGGCGTGCTCTGGCAGCGCACCTTCTTCGGCTGGTTAGACAAGTGGTTGAAGAAATAATATATTAAAAAAAATCGGGTAGGAGGTAAATGCTAATCATAAAAGGCATTTGCCTCCTATTTTCA
>OIYK01000091.1_pt1 | contig 17214 bp, 9 predicted proteins | sample 1588361 | NCBI WGS metagenome assembly OIYK01 (sample SAMN03283293) | human gut metagenome | biome: human-associated habitat; material: feces | host: Homo sapiens | place: Peru | collected 2012 | reverse complement strand
ATGGTTTCCTGTATGGCGATGATGCAGCTGCCAAGAAGCCGATGTTTGCCAAGCAGATTCTGGAGCGCAACCAGCACAATGTTTCCATGTACTTCAATCATCCTAGCGTCGTAACCTGGAGTTTGGGTAATGAAACCGTGATGGGCGATAACTTCCTGCAGGCTTACAAGTGGGTCAAGAGTCAGGACCAGAGTCGTCCGGTTCAGTATGAGCAGGCTCGCAGAGGCGAGGGTACCGATATATTCTGTCCTATGTATTATCCGGTAAGTGCTTGCGAAAAGTATGCGAAGGACCCTAACAGTCCGATGCCGCTCATCCAGTGTGAGTACAACCATACCATGGGTAATTCGGGCGGTAACCTGAAGGAATACTGGGACTTGGTACGCAAGTATCCTATCTTCCAGGGTGGTTTCGACTGGGATTTCGTTGACCAGGGCTTGCACCGCAAGGTGTTGAAGCCGATGACCATCAAGAATCCTGAGAAGATGAGCAATGAAGAGCTCCGCAAGATAGAATATTGCTATGGTGGCGATTACAACAATTACGACCCTAGCGACAACAACTTCAACTGTAATGGTATCATCGGTCCTGACCGTCAGCTCAATCCTCATGCCTACGAGGTAGCCTACCAGTATCAGAACATCTGGGCTAAGATGGTGAATGCCGAGAAGGGCGAAGTAAGTGTATACAATGAGAACTTCTTCCGCAATTTGAGCAACTATGCCTTGGCTTGGAGCCTCATTGAGGATGGCGTGGAGACTCAGAACGGTACCATCGTTGATATCGATGTAGCTGCCCAGCAGACCAAGAACTTCACCATCCCTTACGACCTTTCTAAGGTAAAGGGCAAGGAGGTGTTCCTCAACATCGATTTCCGTCTGAAGAAGGCTGAACCTCTGATGGAGGCTGGTCAGATTGTGGCTTATGCCCAGCTGGCTGTGAAGGAGAAGAAGTGCTGCGGTCATTGTGCAGACAACATGGCTAAGGCTCAGGACGGCAAGAAGGTGAAGGCTAAGCTCATCGACAAGAAGGGCGAGCAGGATATCACCGTTACTACTCCTGATCTGACCGTGAAGGTGAACCGTACCACCGGTCTCATATCTGAATATACCTATCGTGGCAAGTCGCTCCTCGGCGAGGGCGGTACCCTGAAGCCAAACTTCTGGCGTGCTCCTACCGATAATGATTTCGGTGCAGGTCTGCAGAAGAAGTTCCAGGTTTGGAAGAACCCAGTCATGAACCTGAAGTATGTATCTGTAGAGAAGGACAAGAAGGCAAACACCATCAGCATCTGTGCAACCTATGAGATGCCAGAGGTGAAGGGTGAGCTGGAAATCGATTATCTCATCATGCCTAACACCGGTGCGATGAAGGTAAGCCAGGAGTTTGATGCTTCTGATGATGCCAAGGTCAGCGATCTGTTCCGTTTCGGTATGCTGATGCAGTTGCCATACGATATGGACAAGAGCCAGTATTACGGCCGTGGTCCTATCGAGAACTATTCTGACCGTGAGGACTGCATGCGCATCGGAATCTATAGCGATGATGCCGACAACCAGTACTTCCCATATATCCGTCCACAGGAGAGTGGTACCAAGGGTGATATGCGCTGGTGGAACCAGACCGATGCTTCCGGCTTCGGATTCAAGGTGAAGAGCTGCAAGCCATTCTATGCTTCCGCTATCCACTTCGACACCGAAGAACTGGATGATGGTGATGACAAGGATCAGCGCCACAGTTTCAACCTGAAGAAGTCAAAATTCACCAATCTCTTCCTCGATGCAGAGCATTCTGGTGTGGCTGGTGAGAACTCTTGGGGTGCATGGCCTTTGGAGAAATATCGCCTCCATTATGGCGATAAGAACTTCACTTTCGTGCTCATTCCATTAGATAAATAGTAGAAAAGCAGGGATTTATACGAAAATCCAATATATTTAAACAGAAAATCCACCTCATTCGGGGTGGATTTTTTTATCTTTGCAGAAGATTACTGCACCACCTATATTTAATAAGGTGTAAGTACAGACCTAAAAAATAAAAATAACGAACAATATGAGAAAAGCAAAATTTTTCGCAGCAGCATTGCTGGCGATGTCTTCACTCGGAGTTTTCGCACAGCATCAGTTTACTGTTCAGGCCAACAAGCCTGGAGCAGAAATCCAGCCTACCATGTATGGTATCTTCTTCGAGGATATCAACTTCGGTGCCGATGGTGGTCTTTATGCAGAGATGGTAGAGAACCGTTCCTTCGAATTCCCACAGCGCCTGATGGGATGGAATACATTCGGAAATGTAACCCTCAGCGACGTAAAACCTGCCTTCGACCGCAATCCTCATTATGTAACACTTGAGAACGCAGGCGCACGTGAGAAGCAGACTGGTCTTGAGAACCGTGGCTTCTTCGGCATGGGCTTGAAGAAGAATATGAAGTACGATTTCACCGTATATGGCCGTCTTCATCTCATCGATGGCAAGCAGGGCAAGATTCGCGTAGAACTCGTCAATTCAAAGAATGATGTGATTGCCAAGCAGGTCATCAACATCACCAATAATAAATGGCAGAAGCTTACTGCTACCCTTACTTCTCCTCAGACCGATGCCAAGGGTTTGATGCGTGTTTATCTGGAGAAGGGTTCTGAGAGCGTAGATCTCGACCATATCTCTCTCTTCCCAGAGGACAACTGGAATGGTCTCCGTGCCGACCTCGTACAGGATTTGGCTGACTTGAAGCCAGGCATCTTCCGTTTCCCTGGCGGATGTATCGTAGAGGGAACCGACCTCGATACCCGTTATGAGTGGAAGAACTCTGTGGGTGCTCCAGAGAACCGTCCTCTGAACGAGAACCGCTGGAGAGATACCTTCCCACATCGCCTTTTCCCTAACTACTATCAGTCATTGGGCTTGGGCTTCTATGAGTATTTCCTCCTTTCAGAGAAGATTGGTGCTGAGCCATTGCCTATTCTCTCTGTAGGTCTGGCTTGCCAGTATCAGAATGATGATAAGGATCCTAATGCGCATGTAGCAGTCAAGGATCTCCAGAGCTATATCGACGATGCACTCGACCTCATCGAGTTTGCCAATGGTCCTGTTACCTCCAAGTGGGGTAAGCTCCGTGCCGATATGGGGCATCCAGCTCCATTCAATCTGAAGCAGATTGGTATCGGTAACGAGCAGTGGGGACCTATGTATCCTGAGCGTCTGCAGAAGTTCATGGAGCAGATTCATGCCAAGTATCCTAAGATCAAGATCTGCGGTTCATCAGGTCCATCTGCTGATGGAAAGGACTTCGACTACGGTTGGGAGCAGATGCGCAAGTTGGGCATAGACATGGTGGATGAGCACTACTACAAGAGTCCAGAATGGTTCCGCAGCAATGCCAGCCGTTACGACAAGTACGACCGCAAGGGTCCTAAGGTCTTTGCCGGTGAGTATGCTGCTCATGCCGAGAATGATCCAAACTCTTGGGAGGCAGCCCTTTCTGAGGCAGCTTTCATGACCGGTTTGGAGCGTAATGCTGATGTGGTTTATCAGGCTACCTATGCACCTCTCTTCGCTCATGTAGAGGGATGGCAGTGGCGTCCGGACCTCATCTGGTTCGATAACCTCAGCTCTGTCCGTTCTGCCAACTACTATGTTCAGCAGCTCTACGGTGAGAACAAGGGTACCAATGTGTTGAAACTTACCGAGAACGGCAAGGCTGTAGCAGGCGAGAATGGTCTCTATGCCACCGCTTGTTTCGACAAGGCTACCAAGAGCTACATCGTAAAGATTGCCAACACCTCTAACGAGGCAAAGGAAATCAACGTCACCTTTAATGGTATCAAGAGGTTGAACCCAGGTAAGGTAACCATTCTCCATGCCGACGATATTCAGGCAGAAAACAAGATAGACAATAAAAATGTGGTTGTTCCTGTAGTATCAGATGCACAGGTTCAGGGCAATGTATTGAACGTGAAGATGAAGCCAAACAGCTTTGTTGTATACCGTTTCTAATTGCCTACCTCCAATCTTCAATAAACCCTTAATGTACAAATAGATAAGTGGATAATGTGAATCCCTTGCGACTCTAGTGGTTGCAAGGGATTTTTTCTCTTCTAATGCCCTTGAAATTACATGGCGACGCAGGAGTTTCTGTGTCAGGACGTAGGAAAGATTACGTCGCCATGTAGGAAAAAGGCACTTTTATTCCTAATCCTGCTTGTTAGCAGACTATCAACGGCTTCTCAATAGGGATAATGCATAGAGAGGCAGTATGGTGACATGCCTTATGGCATTATCGTCCTGCTTGTCAATGTAATCAAATGATCCAAAATTCTCTAAGGAACAACGGAATGCTTCGGTGAGCTTTTTCTCTCTCATGAATAGCCAGAGACTCTTCATGCCGCCCTGAGTGCCCGATTTGATTTCGATAGGGGTAATCTTCATGTTGTGGATTTCCAGATAGTCTATCTCGGCAACACTCTTCCCCTTCTTCTCCCAATAAAACATCTTCTGGCGCTGGATGCATGGTTTGTAACGCATCATCTCGAGTCCGGCAACCATTTCTGTTACGCCTCCCTTATTGACAAGCTCCTGAGGAGTGCCGGCTAAAATAAGTTCTATGAGCTGCTGAGACAGGTCGCCTTCCAGTTGAAGCACGGCTAACAGTAATCCTGGGTCCAGAAAGAGGACCTTCATGCTTTTCTCGTCAGCTTCTGCATCCAGCGGAATACCATTGCCCGAGGTAGCGACCACAGGAGTAACGATTCCTGCAAGTGTCAACAGGCGGAGGGCTTCTCTGATTTGTGAACTCTGATAATCTGCTGATATTTGCTTGTATGTCAACTTCTCTCCTGCCTGATGACAGATGCCACGCATCGTTGTGCGCAGTAAATCTGGGTTGACTCTCTTTTTATACTTGCTGAAATCATCTTCGTATGTCAGAATGATGTCTTCCTGGATGTTTCTGCATCGGTTGAAATCGTGTGTCTTGGTCCATGCCAGAACAGATTCCGGCATGCCTCCAACAAGCAGATAGGTGCGGAAGTATTCTACGAGTTTATCATGGAAGGCTTGATCTAAAGACTGGTTTCCGTATGCTTCATTACGGAGAAGAATGAGTCCTTCTTCGTGATTGGCATACAGGAATTCATCGAAAGTCATCGGATACATGAAGAGCGAGTGAATCCTTCCTACTCCAAAAGTAGGGAGCTCCTGAAGCGTAAATTCCAGAAGTGATCCTGCGGCTATGACATGCAGTTCAGGATAATCTTCCTTGAAGAAGCGTAGTGCCATGATGGCTTCAGGGCATTCCTGGATTTCGTCGAGAAAGAGGAGCGTCTTACCTGCTTCTATAGGGATATTGATATAGCTACTGATTTTTTTAGCAATCAATCGTACGTCAATATCCCCCTGAAAGAAGGTTTTGATAGCCTTGTTACGTTCGAAGTTTACCTCGGCGAAATACTCGAATTGCTTTCCCAAGTTTTTAACTGCTGATGACTTCCCAACCTGACGGGCACCACGAAGCAGCAAGGGTTTCCGCATGGAATCTTCCTTCCAGGCGATGAGTTCTGAGTCTATGTTTCTATGTATATATTCTGCCATAATCGTAACTGTTTGAATAACAGGTGCAAATATAGCGAAAATACTCAAATCCGAGAAATAAATCGCGTTAAAATACTCAAATCCGAGAAATAATTGGCGATAAAATACTCAAATCCGAGAAATAATATGCGTGAATTGTCTTATCTTTTGCAGGCTAAGAATAAGAAAAGTTTGAATTTTGCATAAAAAATACGCTCAAACGCTAGCAATTTGCTCATTTTTTCGTAACTTTGCACCCGCAAACTTATAATAAATAATAAAAGAAAGAATGGCTAATTTGAGATTTGAGGTTGTAGCCGATGCCTTTAAGAAAAGACCTGTAGAGGTAAAGGCTCCCAAGGTGCGCCCTTCGGAGTACTTCGCCAAGTATGTATTCAACCGCCAGAAGATGTACAAGTATCTGCCATCTGATGTGTATGAGAAACTCATCGATGTGATAGATAACGGTACTCGTCTGGACCGTTCCATCGCTGATGCCGTGGCTGCCGGCATGAAGCTCTGGGCTGAGGAAAACGGGGTAACACATTATACTCACTGGTTCCAGCCATTGACAGAAGGTACTGCCGAGAAGCATGATGCCTTCGTGGAGCATGACGGAAAGGGTGGTATGATTGAGGAATTCTCTGGCAAATTGCTTGTCCAGCAGGAACCTGATGCCAGCTCATTCCCTAACGGCGGTATCCGCAACACCTTCGAGACTCGTGGCTATTCTGCATGGGATCCTACATCGCCTGTGTTCATCATCGACGATACCCTCTGTATCCCTACCATCTTTATTTCTTATACCGGTGAGGCTTTGGACTACAAGGCTCCATTGCTCCGCTCGCTCCATACTCTGAGTGAGGCGGCTACCGAGGTGTGCCACTATTTTTACCCTCAGGTGAAGAAGGTGCAGACCAATCTCGGATGGGAGCAGGAGTACTTCCTGGTAGATGAGAGTCTCTATTCGGCTCGCCCTGACCTGATGCTCACAGGCCGTACCCTGATGGGACACGACTCTGCGAAGAACCAGCAGATGGACGACCACTATTTCGGAACAATCCCTGAACGTGTGCAGGCTTTCATGAAGGATCTGGAAGTACAGGCGCTCGAACTCGGCATCCCTTGCAAGACCCGTCATAACGAGGTGGCACCAAACCAGTTTGAGCTGGCACCTATCTATGAGGAGTGCAATCTTGCCGTAGACCATAATATGCTCCTGATGAGTCTGATGAAGCGTGTGGCTCACAAGCACGGTTTCCGTGTGCTCCTTCACGAGAAGCCATTCGCTGGTGTGAATGGTTCGGGCAAGCACAACAACTGGAGTCTCTGCACCGATACCGGCGTACTGCTCCATGCAGCAGGCAAGACACCGGAGGACAATCTTCGCTTCGTAGTCTTCATCGTAGAGACCCTGATGGGCGTTTATAAGCATAATGGACTGCTGAAGGCTTCTATCATGAGCGCTACCAATGCCCATCGTCTGGGAGCCAACGAGGCACCACCAGCCATCATCTCTTCATTCCTCGGTAAGCAGCTCACCGACCTGCTCGACCATATCGAGAAGGCAGACAAGGAAGAACTCTTCGCCCTGGCTGGCAAGAAGGGTATGGAGCTGGATATCCCTGAGATTCCGGAGCTGATGATCGATAACACCGACCGCAACCGTACCTCTCCATTCGCCTTCACCGGAAACCGTTTCGAGTTCCGTGCTGTAGGTTCAGAGGCCAACTGTGCTTCATCTCTCATCGTACTGAATGCTGCCGTAGCTGAGGCTCTCGAAGACTTCAAGGCTCGTGTAGATTCCTTGATTGCTAAGGGCGAGGACCAGACATCGGCTATTATAGATATTGTACGCGAGGATATCAAGACCTGCAAGCCTATCCGCTTCGACGGCAACGGCTATTCTGATGAGTGGAAGGAAGAGGCTCAGAAGCGAGGTCTGGACTGCGAGGCATCCTGCCCGGTAGTCTTCGACCGTTATCTGGACAAGGAGAGCATCGAGATGTTTGCCAAGACCAACGTGATGAGCGAGAGCGAGTTGAAGGCGCGCAACGAGGTGAAGTGGGAGACCTATACCAAGAAGATTCAGATTGAGGCTCGTGTGATGGGCGACCTGAGCATGAACCACATCATCCCTGTGGCAACCCACTATCAGAGCCGTCTGGCAAAGAACGTAGAGGGCATGATTCACATCTTCGGTGGCGAGGAAGGCAAGAAACTGACTGCCCGCAACGTGAAGATTATCCGTGAGATAGCCGAGCGCACCGAGTCGATAGAGCGTGGTGTAGAGGCATTGGTAGATGCCCGCAAGGTAGCCAACAAGATAGAGAGCGAGCGCGAGAAGGCTGTGGCTTATCACGACACGGTGGCTCCAAAGATGGAGGAAATCCGTTATCAGATTGACAAGCTCGAGCTTCTCGTAGCCGATGAACTTTGGACCTTGCCAAAGTATCGTGAGCTTCTTTTCATCAGATAATATTTCCTGGATAAGGAATTGAGATAATAAAAAGAGTGAGGGTGTGTCAAGTCCATTGAGCACCCTCATTTTTTGTTTTTTTACGTAGTCTCAAGTGCACAACTATAGGGTTCTTAGTCGTACAACTATAGAATTTCTATTCGTTGTTCTAAAAGTGTGAATATATAACCTTTTGATTTCCAGCGGATTGCTGTTTGTGGTTGTATTTCTTATATTCGTAAACAAATTGAAGCCAGTTGAAAATATAGAAATCTCAGCGAAGTAAAGCTAAAGAAAAAATCACGGAAAACCCTGATGTTACCTCATCATTATAATCGGCGCTTTTACAGTATAAGTTTTTTCAGATTGCAGAACGACAGGTACGTAATCTGTCAGCAGTTTATAGCGGTCGAAAAGCATGCATTTTGCTTTTAATGAATGTATAATGACAAGATGATACTTTGTTGCCCTATTGTGGCTTTGTGCTATCTATTTTTTATTAATTTCTCGATTTGTCTTACAAAAAAACAGGAAAATAGAATATTTTTGCAGATTTTATGCAAAAAAAGATAATATTTCATATTTTTGTTGTAATTTTGCAGCCGATATCACATTATTAATTTAAAATAAGACGAGAAATTATGGAAAAAAGACTCTCGCTCTTCTTTGTTTGTCTCTTGATGAGCATCGGAGCTGCGTTTGCCCAGATTGACGTATCTGGAACCGTAATATCTGCGGATGACAATGAACCGATTATTGGTGCCTCTGTTTTAATTTCTGGGGGGGCAGCCACTAAGGGTACAGTCACGGATATTGACGGTAAATTTAAACTGAATGTTCCTAATGGAACTAAACTCGTGTTTAGCTACGTGGGAATGAAAAGTCAGACATTGGCTGCTACTGCCAACATGAAGGTGGTGCTTCGTCCTGAAGCGCAGTTGCAGGAAGTGGTTGTGACTGGTTTGCAGAAAACAGACCGACGCTTATTTACCGGTGCTACTGACCGTGTAAATGCCGAGGAAGCAAAATTGAATGGTGTTGCCGACATCAGCCGTTCTTTGGAAGGCCGTGCTGCCGGTGTGTCTGTGCAGAACGTGAGTGGTACCTTTGGTTCTGCTCCGAAGATTCGTGTGCGTGGTGCAACATCAATCTATGGTTCTTCAAAACCTCTTTGGGTAGTGGATGGCGTTATCATGGAGGATGTATCCGATGTGAGCGCAGATGATTTGGCTTCCGGTGACCCGGAGACTCTGATTTCTTCTGCCATCGCAGGCTTGAACTCTGATGATATCGAGAGTTTCCAGATTCTGAAGGATGGTTCTGCTACCTCTATTTATGGTGCGCGTGCGATGGCAGGTGTCATCGTCGTTACTACCAAGAAGGGTAAGCAGGGACAGGCTCATCTGAACTATACCGGTGAGTTTACTACCCGTCTGATTCCATCTTATGACAATTTTGATATTCTCAACTCTCAGGACCAGATGGCCATCTACAAGGAGTTGAGGGATAAGGGATGGCTCAATCTTTCTGATATTCTCAATGGTAGCGACTATGGTGTATATGGAAAGATGTATGAGCTCATCAATACCTACAACAGTACTTCTGGTATGTTCGGACTTGCCAACAATCAGGAGTCTCAGAATGCTTATCTCCAGCAGGCTGAGTATCGCAATACCAACTGGTTCAAGCAGCTTTTCTCTTCTGCCATCATGCAGAACCACTCTGTAAGCTTGAGCGGTGGTACCGAGAAGAGTAACTATTATGCTTCACTTTCTGCTATGGTTGACCCAGGATGGTACAAGGACAGCAAGGTGAACCGTTATACCGTGAGCATGAATATGACCCATCATATTCTGGATAATCTCTCTGTCAACCTGATTGGTGGCGGTTCTTACCGTAAGCAGAAGGCACCAGGTACTCTGGGACAGGATGTGGACGTGGTATCAGGTCAGGTGAAGCGTGATTTCGATATCAACCCATATTCTTACGCCCTGAACACATCACGTGCGCTCGATCCTTATACTTATTATCATGCCAACTATGCAGCTTTCAACATTCTGCATGAGTTGGAGAGCAACTACATCGACCTGAACGTGGCTGATGCCAAGTTCCAGTTGGAGTTGAAGTGGAAGCCATTCAAGGATCTTGAATTCGCTACCCTGGGTGCCATCAAGTATAGCACTTCTTCACAGGAGCACAACATTCTGGAAGATTCCAACCAAGCTTTGGCTTATCGCGCCATGGACAACGCACTGATCCGTGATGCCAACAAGCTGCTCTTCACTGATAAGGACGACCTCTATGCCTTGCCAGTATCAGTATTGAAACAGGGTGGTATCTATCAGCGTACAGAAAACCGTATGTTGGACTATGACTTCCGTGCCACAGCCAACTACAACCATACTTTTGCACAGAAGCACATTGTCAATCTCTTTGGTGGTCTTGAAACTACCGGCATCAGCCGTAACCGCAGTTGGTTTAACGGCTGGGGTATGAACTACCGTGGTGAGACAGCTTACTTCGAGTATCTCTATTTCAAGAAGTTGGACCAGGAGAACTCAAACTATTACAGCTTGCGCAACACCGATTCACGTAGTGCCGCATTCTATGCCAATGCAACCTATTCTTTCAACGGCAAGTATGTAGTGAACGGAACATTCCGCTATGAAGGTTCTAACCAGATGGGTCGTACTACACAGGCACGTTGGATGCCTACATGGAATCTGTCAGGTGCATGGAACGTACACGAGGAGAGCTTCTTCCCTAAACTCAAGCCATTGTCAAGCCTCACCTTCCGTGTGTCTTATAGTTTGACTGGTACTCCTCCTGATGCAGCTTACTGCAATGCACTCACCAAACTCTCTATGAATACCCCTTACCGTCCTACAACTACCGACAAGGAGTTGGGATTTGTTGTGGCAGCACTCGGTAACAATGAGCTTACTTACGAGAAGAAGCACGAGTTCAACTTCGGTGTGGATGCAGGTTTCTTCAACAACCGTCTGAACGTTACATTCGATGTATATCAGCGTCGCAACTTCGATGAGATTGCTCCTACTGTTACCCAGCTCTATGGTACAGTCTATGCCAATGTGGGTTCCATGAAGTCATGGGGTGAGGAGTTGAGTATCTCTTCTACCAATGTAAAGACCCAGGATTTCAGCTGGCAGACCAGTCTGATCTACTCTCACAACCGCACGGAGATTACCGATCTCTACAATCAGGGGCGTGTCATCGATTTGGTACAGGGCAATGGTTTTGCCAAGCAGGGATATCCTGCGCGTGCCTTGTTCTCAATCCCATTCGTGGGCATAAATGAGAAAGGTTATCCTGTATGCATCAACGAGAAGGGACAGACTACCGTGGGTAACCTGAACTTCCAGGAGCGTGATAATACAGATTATCTGATTTACGAGGGTTCTACAGACCCAGTCTATAATGGTTCTTTGGGTAACACCTTTAATTATAAGGGCTTCCATCTGAATGTGTTCCTTACATACGCCTTCGGCAACGTGGTTCGTCTTGACCCGGTTTTCAGTGCCAAGTATAACGACTTGACATCTATGACCCACAATTTCAAGAACCGCTGGATGCAGCCTGGTGATGAGAATGTTACCAATGTGCCTGGTGTAGTGAGCCGTTATGAGTATGAGCAGAACAGCACATTGCTTGCTACTGCCTACAATGCTTACAACTATACATCTGTTCGCACAGCCAAGGGTGACTTCATCCGCTTGAAGGAAATTTCATTGGCATACGACTTCCCACACCGCTGGTTTGAACACTCACCAGTGAACAACATTTCATTGAAACTTCAGGCTACCAACCTCATGCTGCTCTATGCAGACAAGAAGCTGAACGGTCAGGACCCAGAGTTCATGAATGCGGGTGGTGTGGCTTCGCCAATGCCAAAGCAGTTTACTCTTACATTGAAACTTGGACTTTAATTATAGTAGAAAATAAAAATGAAAATAAAGAAATTATATATCGCCATTGTAGCGTTGGCATTGTCGGCTGGCTTGTCTTCCTGCAACGATTATCTGGACAAACAGCCAGATAGCCGTCTGGACTTGCAGAGCCCTTCCGATGTGTCTAAGCTCCTGGTTAATGCTTACCCACAGGTACATCCAGCCTATTTGTTGGAGATGTATTCTGACAATACCGATTGTAACCTGAATACCGGTTGGGAGGCTGCCAATCGTTTCCAGCAGCAGGCATACGAATGGGCCGACATTACTGAGACCAGTTCTCACGAGGCTCCTTCTACTTACTGGTCAACTTACTATGATGCCGTTACAACGGCCAATATCGCTTTGGAGCACATCAGAAATCAGGCAGACCAGAGCTCTTATGCAGCCCAGAAGGGTGAGGCTCTCCTGTGCCGTGCCTATGCCATGTTCCAGTTGGCAAACGTATTCTGCATGGCTTACGATGAGACCACTGCAGCCAGCGACTTGGGCCTTCCTTATCCGGAAACTGTTGAGACCAATGTGCACGTAAAGTACGACCGTGGTACACTGGCAGACCTTTATGCCAAGATTGAAAAGGACTTGCAGGAAGGATTGAAACTGGTAGGCTCTACTTATGACAAGCCAAAGTTCCATTTCACTTCTACCTCTGCAGCCGCTTTCGCAGCCCGTTTCTATCTCTATTATCAGAAGTATGACAAGGCTGTGGAGTATGCCAACAAAGTGTTGGGCAGCAATGCCAAGAGTATGTTGAGAGACTGGGCAGCCTGGAGTTCTCTTTCTCCTAACAAGCAGGTTCAGCCTAATGCTTACATCAGTTCATTGGTCAAGGCAAACCTCCTGTTGCAGGTAGTTGCTTCTGAATGGGGTGCCATCGGTGGTCCGTTCCAGTATGGCGACAAGTATGCACATAGTGCCATTGTTTCAAGTAAGGAGACCATTCAGTCTGAGGGTCCTTGGGGAGTTAGCAACAAGGTATTCAACTATACCGTGTTCAACTCAGGATCTCTTTCTAAGTACATTCTCCGTAAGGTTCCTTACGATTTCGAATATGCTGATATCCAGGCAGGTATCGGTACCCCTCACGCAGTATATGCAGAATTTACAACAGATGAGACTTTGCTTGTAAGAGCTGAGGCTCAGGCTTTGCTCGGTCATTACGCAGAGGCTTTGGACGACCTGAACACCGAGTTGGCTGCCTTCTCTAGGGAGGGTGTGCAGCTTACGCTGGATGATATCAAGAAGTTCTATAGCGATGATGTTACCGCTTATTATACTCCTGAGAAGCCAACTCCACGTAAGGCGTTCCATACAGCCTTCGCCATCAGCAAGGATACAGAGGAGCCTATGTTGCAGTGCATCCTTCACCTCCGTCGAATCATGACCATTCATGAGGGCTTGCGCATGCAGGATGTAAAACGCTACGGCATCACCATCTACCGCCGTGATGTGAAGAGCAACTATAAGATTACAGGCATCACCGACACCATGGAGGCCCGTGACCCACGTCTTGCCATCCAGTTGCCACAGGATGTAATCACAGCGGGTGTTACACCAAACCCTCGCAATAAGTAAAAAACATAAAATAATAGTAAGAAATGAAACATAATATATATATGTTGATGTTGGCATTGGTGATGGTTTGGGGCTTCGTGTCCTGCTCAGACAATGACCCGGACGGACCAACCATCTTCCCTGTTACCTCTCCAGAGAGAGACCAGTTGGACATGTGGTTGCAGAAGAACTACACCAGTCCTTACAACATCGATTTCAAGTATAAGATGGAGGACATCGAGTCTGATTATCAGTATACCCTGACACCAGCCGATTCTGCCAAGTCAGCTAAGTTGGCTATCATCATCAAGTATCTTTGGCTCGATTCATACGCCGAGGTGTTGGGACCTGATTTCGTGAAGCACAATGTGCCAAGAGTTATCCACCTGATTGGTAGCCCAGCCTACAATAGCAACGGAACTATAGTTCTGGGTACTGCCGAGGGCGGTCTGAAGGTTACACTCTATCAGGTGAACAGTCTGACCGATGCCATGCTGGAGAGCTATGCTTCTATGACAGAGTATTACTTCCACACCATGCACCACGAGTTCACCCACATTTTGAACCAGAAGAAGCCTTACGACACATCTTATAACAAGATTACCGAGTCGGACTACGTGAGTGGTAACTGGTATCAGATAGCAGATTCTGTGGCTCATGGAAAGGGCTTTGTTACTCCATACGCCATGTCTGAGGGTCTGGAGGACTTTGCCGAGATGCTGTCAACCTATATCACTTATACTCCTGAGCAGTGGCAGGCTATCCTCGACGATGCCCAGAAGGTAGGTGGCGACGAGGCTGTATCTGCATTGAACCAGAAGCTTAACATCGTGAAAAACTATATGCTGGATTCATGGGATGTGGATATCGATGTATTGCGAGCAGCCATCCTGCGAAGAGGTAAGGAGTTAAGTTCTTTGGATTTGGAACATTTAAAATAGAATAGATTTATGAAACATATATTTATAGCTATCGTTTGCTTGTTGGGCAGCATGAGCTTGCAGTCGTGTTTGCACGATGACAAGGAATTCTTCGACGACTCGGCTGCCAACCGCATCGAGAGCACTGTAGAGAATACTCAGAAGCTTCTGGAATCTTCTGAGAACGGATGGCAGCTTCATTATTTCACAGGCAAGGGAATGACCGGTGGCGGCTACACCTTCCTCATGAAGTTTGCCAATGGCAAGGTGACCGTGGCTGGTGATACAGCCGTTGCTGCGCCTACAGAACGCGCCACATCCAGTTATACCGTTGACCGCAGCATGGGCCCTGTGCTCTCGTTCAACACATATAACGACATTTTCCATTTCCTGGGAGAGCCTAGCTACGGTGAGATTGAAGGTGATCAGGGCGATTGGGAGTTCGTGATTACCAAGCTCACAGAAGACAGTATCTTCGTAAGAGGAAAGAAGTGGGAGAACGAGATGGTATTCACCCGCATACCTGCCGATCTGGACTGGACTTCTTATCTGAACAGCATCGCTGATGTGCAGAAGCGCTTGGGTGTGAACTATAGCGTAGGCAATTCTACTGATGCCAGCAAGATGATTGAGATTAATTCCAGCAAACGTCGCATCCTTTCGCGTACAGCCAACGGACAGATTGTAGAGCAGCCATTCTATATTACTACAACCGGTATCCATGCCGTAAATGAGCCTGTGGTTCTGGATGGTAACGAGGTACAGGACTTCCTGGTCAGCCCGACTGGCGTGTTGTCAGCCAAAGACAATGAGGCTCTTACCTTGAAAACTTATGCTCCTAGCATCGATACCTGGGTAGGCAAATGGACCCTCTCTGCCATGCAGGGTTCCTGCGATATAACCATCTCTAAGATAGAAGATGAGGAGAACATGCTGAAGGGTACATTCACCTCAGGTGGATATACTTATAATATAGGATTGGATTTCGACCCAGAGACGGGTAACCTTAACCTGCCATCTCAGATGATTGAAGACCCTAGCGGTAGATATCCTGCCCTGTGGCTGATGAATGCAGACCTGAATAAGGGAACATTGCTCGGAAAGGGTGGTATGAATGTGGTATGGCACGGCGTATCTCAGGAAGGTGACTTCGAGGACGATGGCACACTGGCTTCTGAGGGCTATGCTTCTGATACATTCATCGCCCTGGCTTGTACCACAAAAGGAGAGCCTATCAAGGAGAACAAAAAGTATGTATTTGTCATCGAATGGTATTTCCTTTCTAATTTGACTCCAAACAAATAAACAATGAAGATGAAGAAATCTATATATATAATAGGTATAGCTGCCATGGGGCTGATGGCCTCATGCAGCAGCGATAGCGATTATCGAGCAGTGGCTGAGAGAACCATCAACGTGCTTTCTGCCCAGACTATGCTCGGACCTAGCGACAGCGAAGGTGCTGTCACCGTTGACTGTACCCCAATGAAGGCTTATACCGATGAGCCTTCATGGCTCAGTACCAGCATTGAGGGTAGCACCGTGAAACTGGCTGCTATTGCCAACGATTCCCGACAGTCACGTAACGCCAAGTTGGTTATCAAGAAGACAGAGAACGATTCTGTGGTTATCAATGTAGCTCAGTATGGACTGGTGCTCGAGATGAACAATGCTGATATGATTTACAGCAACGACCAGCCTGTTGAGTTCACAAAGACATACAAGTCTAACAGCGATGTGAAGGTTATTTATGCTCCAGAGTGGGCGAAGGCTTCGGTTGATACCGGCAGCAAGGAACTGAAGGTATCGCTCAGCGAGAATACAACCGGTCATCTCCGTGCTGATTACATCAAGTACCAGGTGGCAGCCGTTACCGATTCATTCATCGTGAAGCAGTTTGATTTCGACAAGGATATTGCCGGAGAATACGTGTTTGCTTATTACGACTTTAATGAGGATACTAAGCTGGAACTCCATACTGTTCGTGCCACATTGAGCCGTACCGAACTTGCAATTCCTGAAATGGGACTGGTATTCCCTGTATCTATCAATGAAACAACAGGTAGTGTGGAGACCCATAGCAGCCAGTATCTGGGTAAGTTTGGTAAGTACTTTATCTATGATACTTTCCTCGATGAAGAAGGTGCTGGCTATATGGGTTCTGAGTCTGGCCTTCTTTCTGCCACTTTCAAGTATAGCGAGCAGTATGGCACCTACGGATTCTTTGGCGGTACCGCTTATACAATCAATAACAAGACGGGTAATTTCCTTGCCATGATCTTGCAGGTATTCAAGGCGAAGAGTGCTTCTCAGTCTAATTATCTCACAGACTTCTGCTGGATGGTGGCGCCATATATCATGTCAGTTCCAAAGAAGGATCCTGCTTCTGTCAAGCAGCAGGCTCCGGCATTGGCTCGCCAGTTGGCTCCATCTACCAGCAGTCTTGCTACCAAGCTTTCAGCATGGCAGTCATATCGTAAATCATCTATCATCAAATAAACTTAATAAGTTTTTATTATGAGAATTTTATCTACACTTTGCCTCACTTTGCTCCTGGGAGCAAGCGGCACAGCAGCGATGGCCTCCAGCAAGGCTTCGTTTGCCAAGAAGTTTAAGAATGCTGACATTCATCGCCTGGTTTCTGTGCCTGGTAGGGTGGATTGCAGCAACAGTGCTTATCAGATGCGCCAGGCTGGCTTGGCAACAGGCGGTAATGCTCCTATGCGTATAGGCGATATTCCTACCAATA
>OIYK01000089.1_pt1 | contig 17405 bp, 16 predicted proteins | sample 1588361 | NCBI WGS metagenome assembly OIYK01 (sample SAMN03283293) | human gut metagenome | biome: human-associated habitat; material: feces | host: Homo sapiens | place: Peru | collected 2012 | reverse complement strand
ATGAACTGATACAACAGCAACAATATCTGCCGACAACAGAAGAACTGGAGATTTCTGGCTTTGACGGGGCTGACGGCAGAGAAAATCAAATAAAATAGCTTGATTACGCAAAATCAAGGCAATATCTTTGATTTTTTAAAAGAAAAATATTATCTTTGCATCAGATTTAATCAAACTATTCAAGTTTATGATAAAAAGCGTGATTACAGGAGATCTAGTAAACTCCACAAATATTGCTGCAAAATGGAGGCAAACGGTATTGGATACATTGAATGTATGCGCTGCAGATTTTCAGCCTCTAACTCTCTGCAATTTGGAAATGTATCGTGGTGATAGTTTCCAAATAGTTGTTGATAAACCAGACTATGCCTTGGCTGTAGCTATTGCGCTAAGAGCAAAACTTAAAGCAATGACTCCAGGCAAACAGCAGCTTTGGGATGCTAGATTATCCATTGGTATTGGTGACATTTCTTTTGAAAGCGACAATATTGTAACTAGTGATGGAGAGGCTTTTAGATTATCTGGCCGTTCGTTTGACAATATCGGGAAAAAAAGACTGAGCATATCGACTACATGGCCTGATTTTGATAAATACATGGAGCTGGTCACTCGTTTTGCTGATGACGTAATTACGTCATGGACTGCTAAACAGGCAAAAGTAGTCTATCAGGCAATACTCTTTCCTAAACTTCAGAAAGACCTTGCTGAGGATTTGGGCATGACAAGACAAAACTTTAATTATCACTGGAGTTCTGCTAAGGGTCAGCTAATTCTTGACTATGTGGAATATTTCAAATCGTTAATTTCAAAATACAATAAGCAGTAACATGGAATCAATCATCATTTTTATAAAGTTACTCTGCGCCCATCTATGTTCTGATTTTATACTTCAGACTGATAGTATCAATAATGGGAAGCGCAAACCTGGTATTAAGGGGATTGGTTATCTGTTACTTCATAGTACCATACATGCATGTGTGGCATATATGTTGGTGGCGGATTGGTTATGCTGGCTTGTACCTTTGGTCATTTTTGCCAGCCATTTTATAATAGACTTGATTAAATGTAGGTGCTATCAGGATTCTCTTTCTACATTTCTTGCAGATCAGTTTTTACACATTATAATAATTGGAGTATTATGGTTCTTTTTCTACGGAGATGGTACCATTCTTTCATATATTGAGAACCATTGTTCTGCAAATGTTTGGTTGACCGTCGTAGCATATATATTAATGTTAAGACCATCTTCTATCTTATTGGGGTTGTTTCTTAATAAATGGACACCTGTATCTTCTAACGCACAGAGTTTACCTAATGCCGGACAATGGATAGGTTATATTGAAAGGATCATGATTCTGACATTCGTCCTTGTTGGCAGTTTCGAAGGAGTCGGCTTCTTGCTAGCAGCAAAGTCTGTTTTCCGTTTTGGTGAATTAAACAAAGCCAAGGAAATTCGCACAACTGAGTATGTGTTGATAGGCACTTTTTCTAGCTTCACTATAGCAATTCTTACAGGAATAGCAATAAAAAGTTTATTATAAGCATCCCTGATTCACAAAAAAAAGGTCTATATGTCACGATGCAGAGTGGCATATAGATCTTTTTGGGATGTTAATGCATGTAAAGAAAATCTAATTATCTGTTAGGGGTAAGTTTCAGAAGGACCGCCCCTGGGCTAGGAGCTTTTGGGCCTTCAGCCCGTACTTGAACTACATACGAAAGTTCTGTGTTTAATGGTAAAAGCCCCCGAAGCGTATAGCACCAGGGGCTTCTTGAATTTTGCCGTTTGGCGTTATAATGACTGTTACTCACCATAATACCAGCCTTCTTCCAATTCTGGTTTATCATCGTCAATGCCTCCTTGACCCATAGTCGAGGCTGCGAGGAGGGTGCAAGAGGTGATATTTACCACCTGCATCTCTGGCTTTGTATATTCTTTCTTTTTCATATCCTTTTGATTTTAAAATTCTTTACTTAACCATGATTTTATAAGTCTTGCTGCCACGCTTCACGATGTTCAGACCCTTCTGCAGACCATTGGTACGACGACCATTCGCATCATAGTATTCTGTATTGGCATCGTTGCTGATAGCGTTGAGGTTGTCAATGGCAGTAGTGCCATCACCCTTTCCGATGCTCAGCATGGCTGCTCTTGCCTGAGATGCTGTGGCTGGATGGATGTATGCACGCATCGGTTTGATGCCCACGCCATTGCCATCATTCAAGTCAGAGACACGCCAGAACTTATCCTTACCAATGATGTAGTCGTTTTCTGCAAGACCCTGATTGCCATTGCCGCCAATCTTGGTGAATGAACCTACGAGTTTGACATCTGTGTTTGTTCCAGCTACTGTTGGGGCAGTTGCAATTTCTGCATTGCTTGCAGAAAGACTAAGTGATGTCTTACCCTCATTCATCTTGAAGAGCACCGGAGTGCCGGCAGGGATTATGCCTTCTTCGCTACTCTCAAGAGTGATGCATTTATTATCCGCATCAATACCAGTAAGACTATAGAACTTACATTCTGTTTCTTGGCTCTGGTCAATGGCGAAAGGCAAGCAGGGCGTTCCCCAGGTGGAACCTTTAGGGATATTTCGGCAGTAAGATGCATCCTTGGCTGCGAACTGCTCATAAGCCACGAAGTCCTTGCCGTCTTCAAGAATAAGATTCTCCGCAGCAAGAGTTTCTCACGCTGCTCCTATCATCTCCTCACCATTTTTACCTACCAGCTTGGTGAAGTAGCCAGTCTTGTAGTTGGCGTAGTGGTGGTCGATCTTGTCTGAGTTATTCATATAATCTATAAAACCTTTAAGGTTTGTGCAGCCAGAGAACATATCAGAACCATTTTTTACTTTTATTGTAACAAACTTGTCGCCTGCGTAGATGGTTGTAAGAGCGGAGCATGCACGGAACATGCTTTTCATATACCGCACCTTCTTTGTATTGAAATTAGAGAGGTCGAGCGAAGAGAGAGCTGAGCAGCCATAGAACATGTTTACCATACTCTCCACCTTCTCTGTATTGAAATGCGACACCTTTTTTAACGTATTTTTTCATTTCGCGATGCGTTTTCCTGGTATTTATCGAAAAATGGTTAATCCTGCTTTTTATCATCTGGGGCTACATTTTCAGTCATTTTCTCCCGCCATTCGGCAGGAGTACAACCTTCTTTTAACTTGAAAATGCGGTACAGATAGGTGCGGGTAGAGAAGCCACAAAACGTACCTCGGCAAGCCTGAGGCGGAAGGTGGAGTTTAGGCATGAAGTGAAGTAGCGTGCCAATTCATCCTTGGAAATATCCAGCGAGCGCGACATGGTAACCATGATTCAATATGGTATCCCCCCGCCGGCGCACCAGTCTTCCAGTTTCTCTCACTTCTCCTTCCGGAGTCTTTCAGAAAACTTCGAATGTAAAGTCTTTTCCTTGTCAGTATATTCAAGTAACTTGCGAAACTTTAGTTACCATATATTCAAGGGTCTATACGCCTCCTGTTCATCGTGCCATATAGATCCTTGTCGTTTTTTATTCATTTTATCCATCGTATTGAATAAAATCAGTACTTTTTTATTCAATACGAATGATATATTGAATATTTTTTGTATCTTTGCCCCGGTTTAATCAATTCATCTGAAGAGAAATGAGAACAATTATCAATAACCAGAAAAAGGAACGGGATATTCTGCTTTCCCGTCCTTATCTTACACGTCATACCCAATATGATGTGGATGAACAGTTGGCAAGCAAGCAAATCAAATTGATAACGGGGCCTAGAAGAACCGGCAAATCGACAGAGGCTTTGCTGATGCTGAAAGGCAGGAACTTTGCCTATCTGAATTTTGATGACGGCAAACTCCTGAGTGCATGGGACGATGATTTGGTTTGGGAAACGCTACGTGCCGTTTATCCCGACTTTGAATATCTTCTGCTCGATGAGGTTCAAAATCTGGATGGTTGGGATTTGTGGGTCTCCAAGCTTTATCGCATGGGAATCAACATGGTCATTACGGGAAGCAACGCCAAATTGCTGAGTAGCGAAATGGCAACATTGCTCACAGGCAGATATATCCAGATAGAGATGCTGCCTTTCAGTCTTTCTGAATTCTTTATCTGGAACCACAGGAATCTTTCGGAAGTATCAGAGATGAAAGATGGCGCATCCGACCTCTCGCTTATAGCTGACTATCTGCACCATGGGGGGTATCCTGAGACTGTAGCAGCAAGAAGTCTGACCCAAAACTATCTCTCCACACTCTTCGATTCCATCATTTGGAAAGACATTGCCAAGCGCCATAAAGTACGCAATGTGGAGGATTTGAACAACCTTGCCATGTATCTGATTTCTAACTTCTGCAATCCTTTCAGTGCCAACGAACTGACAGAAGCGCTGGGATTTTCGAGCGTAGCAACCACCAAGAAGTTCATGGGATTTTTAAGAGAACCCTATCTCCTGTATTATCTGCCACGTTACAACAACAAGTTGAAAATGATGAAGAAAGCTCCACAGAAAGTATATGTGGTTGACAATGGTTTTGTAGAAGCCAAGGCTTTTAGTGTGAGTGAGAACTTAGGCAGGTTATTGGAGAATCAGGTTTTTATCGAGTTGGTTCGTAGGGGATATCATGCAGAAACATCGCTTTTCTATTATCGCTCCCGTAATGACAAGGAGACTGATTTTGTTACAAGGCAGGGTGCTCATGTAGAAAGTCTTATACAAGTATGTTATGACCTCTCTTCCGAACGAACACTCAAGCGGGAGATAGATAGCATCATAGAATGTGCGGGAGAACTCAAATGCTCCAATCTGATTATTGTCACGATGAATGAGGAAAGGGTAATTGAGAAAAATGGATATAAGGTCAAGGTTTTGCCTATATATAAGTTTTAACATTCTCTTGCGTTTCCGCATTTCAATCATAATCATATAGATGAGCCCACTTGAAAAAGTCATTTTTACGAAAACGTACCATTGGTTGTCAATAAGTTACAAAGACAAAAAATATGATTCGGGACTTTTTTAAGTGGACTCAGTTAATAAAAACAAATAATAAAGTGTTTCGCAAGATTTTCAACTGAACTTTCATGAGTAATAAAAGCGTTCTTTGTATAAATGCAACAAGGCGCAACCTTCTCACGAAGACTGCGCCTCTAATAGTTTTCTTTTTTTTGTTTAATTTTTAAGAGAGTATTAACATATATATATTTGTAAGTGTAAGTTTCTTACTTCTTTATTTCTTTTGCTCTAAACTTTATGGCTCGAAGAACTTAATCTGTGTTCCATTTGACAACTGGGTTCCTGCCATATTAAAGTTGAATGCTTTAGGATTTGGCTTCTTCTCATCCTTTGGGTCAACTTCATAACCATAAACGACCAAATAGGCTTCAACCTTGCTTTTATCCTGGGTAACTTGTCCGAAAGTATATCGGCTGTTTCCGCTAGAATAGCAATAGAACTTAACCTTATGTGTAGCACCACCATACTCCAGATTTACAGTAATAGCATCTGGGAAGAGCATAAACTGGATAACTGGTGTAACTGAATAGTAGTATACAACACTCTTGAAGCTAACCGGCATCTCGTACTTCTTCAATGCTTCCTTCAGGTCTTTCGTTTCAGCAGCTTCAGGAATGTAACGTGCGAAGATCTTTACAGGGAAGTTGTTAACAGTCATTACAGTGTCTTTGCCATCTGCGTAGATAGATGTAGCGACATTTAATGTGTCGTAATATTCCTTTTTGCCGTCTTTTTCTGTAACATGCTCGTCGCTCATATAAGCGAGTTTGTTCATACGGCTACCTGCAGTCCTGAAATAGCAGGTTTCCTTTTCTGCTTTTGTAAGCTGCTTGTAATAGCTGTTGTTATCATCGCCTGTGTTACAAGAAGTGAATGCGAAAGCTGCAACGAAGGCAGCTACCATTGAGAATAATTTGATTTTTTTCATTTTGCTATTATGTTTTGATTCTTATTTTCTCATATTTCTCAGCCTAAATGCGCCCCGATATGGTTGCCCGAGGCTCTTCAGTCCTTGTATAAAACAAGAAAAGGCAGGAAAATTGCATCACTTTTAGTTAATTCCTGTTAATGTTCATCACTTGTCCATTTCATAGAGCACTTTTGCCAATGTATCGTAACCTCTGACTTTCAGTTCTTAGTTTTTTGAGCTTTTTACTGTGTTAAGTCTAGGTTTGTCCTACATAGCGATGCAAAGTTAGTGTTTTATTTTGAATTACGCAAGAAATTTATGCTTTTCTTTCTCTTTTTCGCATAAAAATACTACTTTTGTGGAGATTTTAGGGATTATTCACCTAAAAGCGGAATGAACAGTGTAGACTCTGAGTCTCATGGAACATGAATTAATGATGAATCTGATATGAAAAAGAAATTAGGTACATTTAAAATTTGGCTGTTGGCGATAGCCGCAGTAGTGGCGTTTTCTGTCTTGCCGAAGGTTTCTTCGTTGGCAACAGAAAATCAGGCGCTTGTTGTAGAGGAGAATAAGCAGGAGGCTTCTGATGCTGCGGGCGATGAACCGTCTGCAGGGAATAAGCTGGAAACTGCTGGAGAGAACAAGCAGGAAACTGCTGGAGTGGGTGCGAATCTGGAGGCGCAGGGGCTGGAGATTCCTGTATCTAAGGTAAAGGTATCTGAAACCATCAAGCATCGGTTGGCTTATACGGTATCTTATAATCATGATACGCGACAGCCGAATTGGGTAGCCTGGGTGCTGACGGGGGAGCATGCATCTGGTAAGTTGCCGCGCGGTAAGTTTGCTGATGATGAGGAGATGCCGGCACCCGTGGGTACTTTGGCAGATTATTATAACAGTGGTTTGGACAGGGGACACATGTGTCCGGCTGGTGACAACAAATGGAGTCGGCAGGCGATGGATGAATGTTTCCTGATGACCAATATGTGTCCGCAGAATCACAGTCTGAATGCGGGGGTATGGAACACGATAGAGCAACAGTGCCGCAACTGGGCGAAGCAGTATGGTAAGGTTTATATTGTCTGCGGACCGATATTTCTGAATAAGGAGCATCGCAAGTTGGGCAAGAACAAGGTGGTAGTGCCTGATGCCTTCTTCAAGGTGGTTCTTCATACGGGCAAGAATCCGCAAGCCGTCGGCTTTATCTGCCGTAACCAGTCGCAGAAAGGCAGAAAGAAGACGGAATTCGTAAATTCTGTAGATGAAGTGGAGCGTATCACCGGCTATGATTTCTTCCCTCAGCTTCCGGATGATGTTGAGAAGAGGGTAGAGGCTAAGGCTGAAATGTTTTAAAAAGGAATTTCTGCAGTATCCAGTAATAGGATATAAGAAAAAAAGGCTTTCCGTAATGGAAAGCCTTTTTCTTGAAGATCTGTGACTCGCATGGGGCTCGAACCCATGACCCCAACATTAAAAGTGTTGTGCTCTACCAGCTGAGCTAGCGAGTCAATCTTCTGCTTTATGTTTCAAAAGCGAGTGCAAAGGTACGTCAAAAATCTGAAATAACCAAATATTTTGCCATATTTTTACTGATTTTCTTCATTTTTATCCGAAATCGGGACATTTTCGCCCGTTTCTTCATGATATTGCGGCTTCTCTTTCGTTACATACCGCTGCCAGTAGGCTATGATGAGCGTTGTGAGCGGAAGGGCTACAATCAATCCCAGGAAGCCCAGAAGTGCACCCCAAACCGAGAGACTCAAGAGAAGAATGGCTGGGTTCAATCCCATCGCCTTACCCATAATCTTCGGGGTAACTACCATGTCGGTGATGACCTGTACCACACAGAACACCAAAAAAGCCAGACCGAATACCAGCCAGAAGTTCTGACCTGTGTCGGCAGCCTTCAGCATGGCAAGGAATGCCGTAGGGATGAGGGCGAAGGTATGGAGATACGGAACCAGATCCATGATGCCGATGAGAATGCCCAGACCTATCGCCATCGGGAAACCGATGATGGTAAAACCGATGCAGAACATGATGCCCATACAGAGTGCTACCAGTCCCTGACCACGGATATAATTGTTGAGCTCGCGCTCCACATCCTTCATCAGCACACTCCAGAACGGACGGTTCTTCTTAGGGAAGATTCTCACCCAGTTGGCTGTCAGCGTCTCGTAATCGAGCAGGATGAAGAACATATATAATAAGGTAATCATCGATGCTACGATACTCATCAGTACCGTTGCCGTCTGGCTGACTACCGAGAAGACCTTAGGCATGGTGGCCTTGATGGCATCGCTGAAGTCCTTGCTTTTCAGAAAATGCTCTATCTGCTCCTGGTTGGTCTGCAGCCAGTCTTTGATCAGCGCCGTCAGGTTGTTGGTATGAGTCGTCTGATGCAGCCATCGTGTCAACACCTCACCGAGTTTGTCAAACTGGTCAATCATCGGAGGGATGATGAGCCACAGCACGCCTCCTATGACAGCGATAGCCGTTCCCATGGCGATGAGGATAGACAGCGCACGTATTCTGATGTGGAGTTTGTTTTCGATAAACTTCACGACCGGATAGAGCAGGTAAGCGAAAAACCATGCAATGAAGAATGGCAGCAGTACGCTGCTCAGATAATTGGTCATGTAGAGCACGGCCAGTACGATGAGGGTAACCCCCGCCCATCTTATAAATTTATCAAATGTAATCTCCTTTCCCATAACTGTTCCTTTTGTTATAATTTTTCGTTAAGAATCGCCTTCTGGTAGCATTCTCTGCAGAGCGGCTCGTATTCATCTTTCTCGCCCAGAAGCACCCGTTTGTCGTTATTGATCAACCGGTGGCTCACATAGGCAACCGATCCGCACTTAACGCAGATGGCATGAACCTTGGTCACCTCGTCGGCGATGGCACAGAGAGCAGGAATCGGACCGAAGGGAACTCCCTTGTAGTCCATATCCAGTCCTGCCACGATGACTCTCACGCCACGGTTGGCGAGTTTGTTGCATACCTCCACGAGCCCATTGTCCAGGAACTGTGCTTCATCGATACCCACCACGTCGATATCAGAAGCCAATAGCAGTATCGATCCAGAGGACTCAATAGGAGTAGACCGGATAGAGTTCTGATCATGGCTCACTACATCTTCCTCGGAGTAACGAGTGTCAAGCGCCGGCTTAAAGATTTCCACCTTCTGCTTGGCGAACTTCGCACGCTTCATTCTTCGGATCAATTCCTCTGTTTTTCCGGAGAACATCGATCCGCACACCACTTCAATTCTTCCGGGACGGTGTGCCTCCCCAATTAGATTTTCTGTCATTTCGGGGGCAAAATTAATAATAAGGTTTTAAAAAATGCAAAGAAATGCGTTTTTTTTTTGCTAAGAAAGATTAATTAACTACATTTGCGGTCAGTATGGGCACATTATACATCGTTCCGACTCCAGTTGGTAACATGGAGGACATGACAATGCGAGCCATTCGCATACTGAAAGAAGCGGATTTGGTACTCGCTGAGGACACTCGAACATCGAGTGTTCTGCTGAAGCATTTCGATATCAGAAATCGATTAGTGGCTCACCATAAGTTTAACGAACATGGCACATCTTCTGCCATCGTAGAGCGACTGAAGGGTGGCGAAACCATTGCCTTGATCAGCGATGCCGGAACACCGGGTATCAGCGATCCTGGTTTTTACCTCGCCCGCGAGGCAGCCAAGGCAGGCATCACGGTGCAGACTTTGCCTGGACCTACGGCATGCATACCGGCCATCGTTTCATCGGGTTTGCCATGCGACCGTTTCTGCTTCGAAGGATTCATTCCGCAGAAAAAGGGCAGACAGACCTATCTTGAATCATTGAAGGATGAGGTGCGCACCATGATTTTCTATGAGTCGCCTTATCGTGTGGTGAAAACCTTGCAGCAGTTTGCCGAGGTTTTCGGGGATGACAGACAGGTGAGCTGTTGTCGTGAAATATCCAAACTCCACGAGGAGAGTGTGAGGGGTACGCTTGCCGAGGTTATTGCTCATTTTGAGGAGACAGAACCAAGAGGCGAATTTGTCATCGTATTGGCAGGAAAAGATCCTAAACAACTCAAGGAGGAGATGAAGGAAAAGAAGCGTGAAGAGCGCCGACAGAAGAAAAACGGGGCTCGCAGGGATGAAGAAAGTAATGAATAAAGTATAGGAAGCGACGCGTTTTACGCGAAAAGATAATTTTTTAAATCAAACATTAAAAAAGAAAATGATTATGAAAAAGCTATTATTTGCGGCATGTTTAGCTGCTTTTTGCTTGACCAGTTGCAACAACGGCAAGAAGAACACCCAGGATTTGGCAAATCAGCAGAATGATTCGCTGAATAGTATCATCGCTCAGAAAGATAGCGAAATTAACGATATGATGGGTACATTGAATGAAATCCAGGACGGTTTGAACCAGATTAGTGAGGCTGAACACAGAGTAACTATTCTGAAGAACAGCGAGGGTGCCAGCAAGACACAGCAGCTTAAGGAGGATGTACAGTTCATCGCTACCCGTATGCAGCAGAACCGCGAACTTCTGGCTAAACTGCAGAAGCAGATGGCTAACAGTTCTTTGCAGGCTGATCAGTTGAAGAAGGCCATCGCAAACCTGCAGAAGCAGATTGCCCAGAAGGATAAGGAACTCCAGACGCTTCGCGAGGAGTTGGATAAGAAGGATATTCATATTGCAGCGCTCGACGAGACTATCAACAATCTGAATACAAAGACCTCTCGTCTTACTACTGAAAGCAGCCAGAAGACAGAGACAATCAATGCACAGGACAAGCAGCTCAACACTGCCTGGTACGTATTCGGTACCAAGAAGGAGTTGAAGGAGCAGCATATCATGGAAGATGGTAAGGTAATGACCGGTAATTTCAACAAGAGTTATTTCACCAAGGTTGATATCCGCAACATTTCTGAAATCAAGTTGATGTCAAAGTCGGCTAAGTTGCTCACTACCCACCCATCCAGCTCTTATGCATTGGTACGTGATGCTAACAAGCAGTATACTCTCCGCATCACCAATCCACAGATTTTCTGGAGCACCAGCAAGTATCTTGTAGTGCTCGTTAAGTAATTATCTCTTTCTCTGAAAGAAATCCTGCATGAGTGCGCGGCACTCATCTTCCAATACGCCCGATGTAACTGTCGTCTTAGGATGCAGTGCATCGGGCGCATATTTTGTATACCCCCTTTTCTCGTCGCTGGCACCATATACCATGCGGCTGATCTGTGCCCATCCCAGCGCTCCGGCGCACATCACGCAGGGTTCTACCGTAACGTAGAGGGTACAGTCTTTCAGGTATTTTCCTCCCAGCATGTTGGCTCCCGAAGTGATGGCCTGCATTTCGGCATGAGCCGTAACATCGGTCAGCATCTCCGTAAGATTGTGGGCACGCGATATGATCCGGTCTTTACAAACGATGATGGCGCCTACCGGAATCTCGTCTTCATCGAATGCCGCCTGAGCCTCCATCAGGGCACGGCGCATGTATGCTTCGTCTTTTTTCTTAATATCTTCCATTGTTTTTCGTGCAAAATTACATAAAAAAGTTTGAAGTGTGGACTTTTTTTATTATTTTTGCAAGGTAAAAGCATCTTTTGGTGCAAAATAAAGGAAATAGACTATGGCAGAGCATAATGAATTAGGCAAATGGGGAGAAGACGAGGCTACTCTCTATCTCGAGAATGAAGGCTATGTCGTCATCGACAGAGACTGGAAAGCCGGCAAGCGGGATCTGGATATCCTTGCCGTTTCGCCGGATGGTAAGACGCTGGTTGTGGTAGAGGTCAAGACCCGTTCGGGTGAAGAATACCAGCAGCCCGAGGAAGCCGTAGATGCCAGGAAGATGCGTAATCTGGCAATAGCCGCCAATACTTACGTCAAGGAACAGAAGGTGGAAAAAGAACTTCGCTTTGATATTGTTACCGTGGTAGGGGTAGGGCATCAGGTGAAACGCATCGAGCATCTTGTGGATGCCTTCAACCCTTTGCTGATTGGATAACCCGTTGTGTATCGCTATACATTATTATATAGGCATGGAAAAGAAGATTATACGATTAAAGGAAGTGGATTCCACGAATGCCTTCCTGAAGAATTTGGATACTTACGATGAAGATGCGCTGACCATTGCCATTGCTGATTATCAGACATCTGGCAGGGGACAGGGCGTGCATACCTGGGAGAGTGAGCCGGGCAAGAACCTCCTCTTCAGTATGATGATGTGTCCTAAGTGGGTACCTTTGCGCCAGCAGTTCCTCCTTTCCGAGGCTGGTGCGCTCGCCGTGAAGGACGCTCTTGATTCCTATACGGGCGGCATTACGCTGAAATGGCCGAATGATGTGTACTGGTATGACAAGAAGATTAGTGGCACGCTGATAGAGACTGTCATCGACTCCAAGGGCATCAAGCGTTGCATTTTCGGTATCGGCATTGATGTCAATCAGACTGAGTTCCACAGCGATGCGCCCAACCCTGTATCTCTGGCTCAGATTCTGGGACATGAGGTGGATAGGGAAGAGGTGCTACAGAAGGTGATAGAGGCTTTCTGCAAATACTACGAACTTCTGCGTCGTGCCGACTATATGGATGTGTCGGGCATCTATCATCTTTCGCTCTACCGTCGCAAGGGTTACCATTGGTATGAGGATAAGGACGGTAAGTTCGAGGGTGCTTTCGTTGAGGTGGAGGACGATGGTCATCTCATCCTTCATGACAAGAAGGGAGTGATACGCTCGTATGCGTTCGGAGAAATCAAGTTCCTAGTTAATAGTTAATAGTTAATAGGAGGCTACGCCCTATAAACTGTTAACTGTAAATTGTAAATTAAAATAAAATGGCAAAGTTTAAAAGAATTCTTTTGAAATTGAGCGGCGAGAGTCTGATGGGCAAGCAGAGCTTCGGCATCGACCCAGAGCGCCTGAGTGATTATGCTAAGCAGATAAAGGAGGTCCATGAGATGGGCGTTCAGATAGGCATTGTGATTGGTGGTGGTAACATCTTCCGCGGTTTGAGTGGAAGCCAGAAGGGTTTCGACCGTGTCAAGGGCGACCAGATGGGTATGTGTGCTACCGTTATCAATTCCCTGGCATTGAGCAGCGCACTCGGAGCCTTGGGTGTTAAGAACAAGGTGCTTACTGCCATCCGCATGGAGCCTATCGGCGAATTCTACACCAAGTGGAAGGCGATTGAGGCGATGGAGGCAGGCTATATCTGCATCTTCTCTGCAGGTACAGGTAGTCCATACTTCACTACCGATACCGGTTCTTCTCTCCGCGGTATCGAAATCGAGGCTGACGTGATGCTCAAGGGTACCCGTGTAGACGGTATCTATACCGCCGACCCTGAGAAGGATCCTACAGCTACCAAGTTCAAGGACATTACCTATGATGAGATTTATACCAAGGGCTTGAAGGTAATGGATTTGACTGCTACCACCATGTGTAAGGAAAACAACCTTCCTATCTACGTGTTCAATATGGATGTTGTAGGTAACCTCAAGAAGGTGATGGATGGTGAGGAGATTGGTACGCTCGTACACAACTAATCCTCTCTCTCAACAGGAAGAAAAAAGCAATGCGACTGGATTCACATCTAGCCGCATTCTTTTTTAAAACAACTTTTTTTCAAACACCATTTTAATCAAATATCCCAATAATCAACTTAAAATCGGGGAATTCTTCTTATTTCTTCTTCAGATAAATAATCGCCGAGATGATGACGTATGCCACGATGACAAGCCACCAGCCGGTGAGGAAACCGGTCAGACCATCGAGTGCTACCGAAGTAGCGAGAATGATGAGGGTGAGCGCGGCAAAGCCATATTTTACCTCATTGCCCTTGAAACCCCACTGCTTGAACTTCAAGGCGAAAAGAGGCATCTCGCAAACCAGCAGATAGCTGGTGATGAGAATCAGAGCCAGAATGATGAATACCGACCATGAATATCCTTCGAGCCAGCTTGGATTGAACACAATCAGCGAACCCCAGAACAGGGCGTTGGCTGGTGTAGGAACACCGATGAAAGAGGTAGTCTGGCGCTCATCAAGATTAAACTTAGCCAGTCGCAATGCCGAGAAGGCTGCGATGATGAAGGCTGCGTAAGGCAGCCATGGGCGCAAAGGCTCCAGAAAACCCGGATATTCCATCACAAAGAGTTGTGAGAATACGATGGTGGCAGGAGCCACACCGAAGGTTACGTCATCTGCCAGCGAATCAAGCTCCTTGCCTATTGGCGATGAAACGTGCAGCAGGCGGGCGCTCATGCCGTCAAAGAAGTCGAATACGGCTCCGATGATAATCCATAACAATGCCATCTTTGGGTTACCGCCGAAGGCAAACGATGTTGCGATGCAGCCCGAAACCAGGTTGCAGCAGGTTATCGTATTTGGAATATGTTTCTTGATACTCATTTCTTTCCAGTATATTATGATAGAGTGAAAGCCAGAAGTATGTTCCGGCTTGCCCTCTATCTGTCAATATGTTATTTCAATTTAGCGATGATGGTCTGGTCGCCCGTAGTTGACTGTCCCATCTTTACGCATACTTCTGTACCTACAGGCAGGTAGACATCCACGCGTGAACCCAGCTTGATGAATCCCAGGTGCTCGTCGATGAAGCATTCTTCCCCTTCCTTGGCATAGGTTACGATGCGGCGTGCTACTGCACCGGCAATCTGTCGGCAGAGTACATCCACTCCCTCAGGTGTGGTAATCATCACGTCGGCATGCTCGTTTTCCTCGCTAGCCTTAGGCAGCCATGCCTTGTGGTAGTTGCCGTCCACATGCTTCACGAATTTCACCTTTCCGTCTACCGGAAACCAGTTGGCATGAACATTCCAGAGGCTCATGAAGATGGAAATCATCAGGCGGCGGTCACCGAAGTAGGGAGCATTCTCCACCTCTTCTATCACCACAATCTTTCCGTCGGCTGGTGCTACTACCAGTTTCGAAGTATCCTCTACGTTGAGGTATCTGGTAGGACAACGGTAGAAGTTGAGCACGATACCATATACCGTACCGAACACAACAACAAAAGCCCAGAACGGAATCTTGTTGTCTAAGGTTGTCCACAATATAGCCGCAATGGCTACTAACGCTATCGCTCCGGTTACCAGCTGATCGGTACCTTCGCGGTGCAATCTTATCTTTTTTAATTTCTTTATTTTCTGTCCCATATAGTAGGATTAAGTTTTTATTGGTGCAAAGGTACGTCATTTTTATCACTTTTGCAAATTTTTTGTGGGTTTCTTTTACCTTTTTCAATATTTTCGCATATTTCTTTTGGCTTTTTCAATATTTCGCCGTAACTTTGTTGTCAAAATTCGAATTTTAAACAGATAATGGAAGATTTTGTTCATTTGCATGTACACACCCAATACTCCATCCTCGACGGTCAGTCGAAGATACCGCATCTGGTAGATAAGGCCATCAAGGACGGCATGAAGGGTATGGCGGTAACCGACCACGGTGTGATGTTCGGCATCAAGGAACTCACCGACTATTGCGGCAAGATTAATAAAGACCGCAAGAAGGAGGGACTCGAACCTTTCAAGCCTATCATAGGCTGCGAGATGTATGTGGCACGCCGAACCAAAGCCGACCGAGAGAAGGATAAGGGCGATATGAGCGGTTATCACCTCATTGTACTTGCCAAGAATTATAATGGATACAAGAACCTCATCAAGCTGGTGAGCAATTCGTGGGTGGATGGTTACTACATGCGCCCACGAACCGACCGTGCCGATCTGGAGAAGTATCACGAAGACCTCATCGTCTGTTCGGCATGTATTGCAGGCGAGGTACCATCCAAGATTCTGCATGGTGACCTGGAAGGAGCCCGCGAGGCTTGCCAGTGGTACCACAACCTCTTTGGCGATGATTACTATCTCGAGCTCCAGCGCCATAAAGTGCCCGATGATCCCAGTCTGCTTGCCAACCGCGAGGCTTACGAGTTGCAGCAGCGTGCCAACAAGGAACTTATCAAGATGGCAAGGGAGTTTAACATCAAACTGGTGTGCACCAACGACTGCCACTTCGAGGATAAGGAGACTGCCGAGGCTCACGACCATCTGCTCTGTATCGCTACCGGCAAGGATCTCGACGACCCTAACCGTCTGCGCTATTCCAAGCAGGAATGGTTCAAGACCCGCCAGGAGATGAACGAGGTGTTCTCGGATATCCCCGAAGCACTTTCCAATACCCTCGAAGTATTAGATAAGGTGGAGATTTACAGCATCGACCATGGTCCTATCATGCCTTTCTTCCCGATTCCGGAGAGTTTCGGTACCGAGGAGCAGTTGCGACAGAAGGTATCAGAAGAAGACCTCTACAAGGAGTTTACCTCTGATGAGAACGGCAAGAACCCGCTGCCACCAGAGGAAGGTCAGAAGGTAATCGACCGATTGGGCGGTTACGATAAGATATACCGTATCAAGTTTGAGGCAGAATATCTTCGCCACCTTGCCTACGAGGGAGCCAAAAAGCTTTATGGCGACCCGCTGCCCGAGAATGTTGACGAGCATGTAAACTTCGAGCTCCACGTGATGAAGACCATGGGTTTCCCGGGCTACTTCCTCATCGTATCAGACTTCATCAGGGCGGCGCGCGAGGAACTCGGCGTGATGGTGGGCCCGGGACGTGGATCAGCGGCAGGTTCGGTGGTGGCTTACTGCTTGGGCATTACCAAGATTGACCCATTGAAGTACGACCTCCTGTTTGAGCGTTTCCTGAACCCAGACCGTGTGAACCTTCCGGATATTGATACCGACTTTGATGATGACGGCCGAGGCAAGGTGCTGAGATGGGTAATGGATAAGTACGGTCATGAGAACTGTGCCCATATCATAACCTATGGTTCCATGGCGACGAAGAACTCCATCAAGGACGTGGCGCGTGTCGAGAAACTGCCGTTGGATAAGGCGAATGCACTCTGCAAGGCTATCCCAGACCGTTTGCCTGACGGTGCCAAGATGAACCTGCCCAATGCCATCAAATATACCCCAGAGCTGCGCGAGGCTGAGTTCTCCAACGATCCCCGCGAGAGCAATACCATCAAGTATGCCAAGATGCTCGAGGGAACCATCCGAGGCACGGGTATCCATGCCTGCGGATTCATCATCTGCCGCGACCCTATCAGCAACTGGGTGCCTGTATCAACTGCCGATGACCCTGATTTCCCGGGACTGAAGACAGCGGTAACGCAGTACGACGGCCATGTCATCGAGACCACCGGTCTGATTAAGATGGACTTCCTGGGCTTGAAGACCCTCTCCGAGATGAAGGAGGCATGCAAGGTTATCAAGCAGACTACGGGCGACGTCGTTGACCTCGATACCATCCCTATCGATGACGAACTGACCTATCAGCTCTATCAGCGCGGTCAGACCATCGGAACCTTCCAGTTCGAGTCGCCGGGTATGCAGAAGTATCTCCGTGAGCTGAAGCCTACGGTGTTTGAGGAC
>OIYK01000081.1_pt1 | contig 18106 bp, 15 predicted proteins | sample 1588361 | NCBI WGS metagenome assembly OIYK01 (sample SAMN03283293) | human gut metagenome | biome: human-associated habitat; material: feces | host: Homo sapiens | place: Peru | collected 2012 | reverse complement strand
CAAAAAATAAAAAGAGGTGCGTCACAGACTTATGACACACCCCCTTTCCTCTAATGATAAAGATTATTATCCTTAATAGTACAGGTGAATGCATTTAAGGATGCAAAACATCTCTTCCAGGACTACGGTTATTATGCTCGTTTAAGTTTTACCGGACAGCAATATATCTATACCTGTAACAATGCTTACGCAGATGTATTCCAGACTGATTTTGAGGCACAAAAAAAAGTCGTGGAATCTTAGAGGGCGAGATCACCTCGGCAACTAAAATTCCAACGACCAGTCTAGTCTTGTTTTCGCATTCTTTGTATAATAGTAAATGATAATAATGTTCTATACTAATTAAGGGGAGGAAGTTTTCCCAACTTCCTTCCCTCTTACTGATATATATTTTATAAACTTAAATATTTTTGCCAATTCTTTATTTGTAGGTGATTTCAAATTTTTGTAAACCACCACCATATTTTGCTTTTACGTAGAAGCTACCCTTGGCACCACTGTTATTGTCTCTGATGTTCTTGAGAGTAATTGCCTGCTTTACTCCGAGATTTTCAGCAGAGTCAAACTTCTTTAAGAACCAGCAGTTCCAATCCTTGCCTTCTGCGATTTCTTCTGTAGAACCTACCTCCACATCGCAACCCTCAGGGTTGATGGTGTTAGAAGCTATTCTGATTTCTACTGGCAGAAGCTCAGAAGGATAGTTCTTCGGAATCGTATAGGTAAGAGTACCCGTATTATCTTTTTTCCTTCCAGACATACCTTTGAAGTTGAAACCGAAGTCGAACTTCTTGATACTGTATATCTTGATGGTTCTACTCATACCACTCACCTTGTCGAGTATTCGGATTTCGCCAGATTTTAGCTGATCGGTAATGACATCTCTTGTAAAGCCAATCTTACCCTTACCGTCTGCATAGGTAATGGTGAGGTCTTTCTCACCTAATTCATTATTCGTAACCCAGTTTACATCGAAACGATCTGTTTTGTTCAAATCACCACCTACGTAATTGAAGTCGATTTCCTGACTTTCTGTAGCGCCTTCATTCAACATCACGTTTGTACCATTAGGAATTTCCAATGTATAAGTTCCATCTGATATTTTTGGTACAATCTGCTCTACCTGAATCCAAGGGTTGTTAGCTGCATAGCCGTTAAAGGCATTGTCGTAGCCAGGATACCCTAACTTTGGATTCAGTTTCTTGATATGAATCGCATAGGTATAATTTCTCTTGACCTTATAGAATTGCTGATCCTCATTCTGAAGATAAACCTTGTACCATTTTACGGTGTTGTTGTTGAATGTCACTTTCAGAATACATCTTACAGGATTCTTACTTGAGTTTTCATCCTCAAAGCAATATTGCACAGTCCCCATCTGACTTGCAGAACCTTTGTATCTGTCTTCTGACTTAGGCAGGGTAATGTCGGTAATATTCCATTCCCACTCCTTAGTAGCAGTTGTGTTTGGAAATTCCAGTTTGTTACGGTCGAATGCAGCCATTGTTGCATATAACATTCCTTCACCGATGGAGATTTCTACACTCTTGATATTGGTTGAAGTTTCCCAGTCTGCTGTGATCTTAGCACGATCTCTGATCAGATGAATCACATTGCTGCTATTGGTAAGCTTTTCCTTCATTTCTGCTGTTGTAGAACCGCTACAATATCCCCAATACTTGGTTTTCAGAGCCTGGTCTTCGGTAGCCTTTGATTCAAACGTAGTAATCAGCTTGTTCTCATGCAAACCGATCCACTCGTTGGCTGCCTTTGCTGTATTGATATTGGCATTGGCAATGATGTGGAGTCGGGCTGTGGCATTAGGCATCTTCACACTAATCTTTTTGTTATTGGTGTTAGCTGTACCGTTGCCAATTTCCTCCTTGCTAGTAGCTTCCACATTCAGATCCGTGCCCATACCCAGGAAGTAACCATTGGCATCGAAGCAGAATATCTGCACATCAGAGCTTCCGAATCCCTCGTTGTTGTAGCCCTCAGATCTTGTTCCGATTTTGTAGTCAGGAGTAGATACCTTGAAGCTGAGCGTCATCTCACCCTTGCTGTTAGAAGGCACCGTCTCTTCAGACAAATCGCTTGTGCAGGCTGTTAGCATGGTTGCTAACAGTCCTACCAACATTCCGATATATAGTTTTAACTTTTTCATTTTGTACCTTCTTTAATTGTTATTCTTTCTTGTTTTCCAGCTCTTTTACCTCTTCTGGTGAGAGGTCGCGAACGCAACGAACATATCCGGTATAAGAATCTTTTGTGTTTGCTTCAACCTGTTTGCCATTTAAGGCCCAGTAGGATCTTCCAGCTAATACTTCGACAATCACCTTTTGATTCTTATCATATTGATATTTTGTGATAACGCCAATTTCCGATGCTGTTGGTAATCGCCAGTCGGTATATTTTTTACCATCCATACTCACCTCTACGTATTTGTCGCAATGATTTGAAGCATTAACTCCGTCATTTTTTTTAGAGAATCTAGATACTGTTCCTAATTGGGATGCCAACATAAAGGCTGGAGAAACAACATCTTCAGAAGATAATTTCGTCTTTGGATCAATGTTTGTAACGTGTCCTATTTTGTATTTGCTATCTTGAGGGATGTTTGTAATCTGTACGACATACATCCGATTATTGTACTTTCCTGTTTCATCACCCTTTGTAGCTTTATAATCTCCAGAAAGCCAATGCTTTCTTTCATCGTAGTATTCGTAAATTTTCGTATCTCCTGGTTCTTTTACTTTTGCATAGAAATTATCATCAGCAGAGGTCTTTTTGGGGTTGTGCCACTCTTGATCTGTTTGCCAGTCTATCCAACCGTCTTTTGTTGAATACCAGCCAGCTATACCCTGGATATACTCCAAAGGATACTGTTTGATTGTTACATTCTCTTCCAGACCATCGCAAGTAACCTTTATCTTGATATATTTAACAGACAATGGCACGAAGTCATTGGCGGTTGTTGAATTTTTTGCACCAATAACAATAGTTCCCTTGTCCTTTAACTCACCATGACCATCTGCATATTGTGCAGAAGCATTGAAGTATTGACTGCCAGAGCATGGTTGTTTCTTACCATTTTTGTCATAATAGTAAATATCCACGGTTTCCACCTTACATTCACCTGAACCATAGAACTTGATGGTAGAATCATCAAATCGCTGGTTCTTCATGATCATAAAGGTAGGAGAAACCAACAAGTACTTCTGATCTCCAGCATTGATTGTTGTCTCTTCGCCCTGGGTCCACTTCTGTACATCATATACCAGATTCATAGCATCACCATAAGTAATGTCAGAACTGCTGCCCAGACTTGTTACGGTGGCATTGGCTGTATAGACGTTGTTACGATCCAATGCCTTGGTTGCCTTAGGGTCGCGAACTGGAATACTGTAATAGTAATCCACAGGTTTTTCTTCACCCTTCTTCAGCATTACCTTGATCTTTGCCTGAGGTGCACTTGCATTATTATCCCATAATGTTGCGTAGCTGTAGGTAACCAACTGATAGCCATCAGTAGTCTTCGCCATTACCTCATTCGTCTCAGTTTCGCTCATACTAGCTATGCTCTTAGCTGTATTTACGCCGAAGAGGGTAGTCTGGGTGTTATAGTTCAGCAACTGCCAGGTAGGTGTACCTACCACCTCGTAGCCATCAATATTAATCTTGAGTTTTACAACGATCTTGGCTGCAGCTCTTGTCAGCTTACTGTCGATGGTTTGGGTAGGCTCTTTGCTGACTGTCCAACCTGAGTTGGCTGTCATCAGGAAGTTCTTGGTCGCATTGTTGCTGCTGTAAGGCTTCCAGATGTCTACATCAGTCTGCACCTTTTTTTCCAGGTCGGTCAATGAGTTTACCTGTTGTAAGTCCTCCTTTGCATTGGCAATAGAGTACACGAAGTAATCCTTGTTCTCCTGCAGATTCAAGTCAACTTTCCAGTTGCCCTGACCAAGAACCTCTTTTTGGTTGCTTTGCAAGTTGCTGTCAAACTTCTTGTTGACACTTTGCTCCTTATATTCCTTGTCGAAAATCTTCACGTACAGGTTGTCCAGTGCAGCTTCACGTAGTTTTTGGTCAGAAGCAACTGCTCTTGATACAGTTGCTTCTGTTACACTAGGCTTGATGCTGAGGCTCTCTGACGATGTTTCGGTGAAGAAATCATCCTGAGCGGAGCATCCTGCCATTGTTAGACCGAAGGTCAACAACATCAAGCCTTGTACAGATTTTCTATATTTATTAAACTTCTTCATGATGATTTAATCCTTTAGTTTATTTAAACCACATATTCTCATTTAAATTCCTGAGCGATCAGCACCCTGGGTGAACTTGATATTAAAGTCATCTCCAGGTAGTTTTCCAGTTCCTACATTGAACAGAACCTTTCTCATGTCAGGAGCAAGAACGATAAATACCTTGGTATCAAAATTTCTTTCTACTGCTAAATCTTTATTTCTCTTTGGCACTACATAGAATGTAAATGAGTTGCCAGTGATGTCGCTCTTACTTACTGTATCATAGATTTTTCCATCTACATAGAACGCAAAGTCTGGGTTGTCGCACTGAAGGATCCAGTTCTTATCTCCTGTATCAATGTTATTCAGCTTGATAGCTGGACCACCTCCGTTTGGAATACCATAGTGAACTTCCACAGCTTCTCCAAATTCTCCGGCTTCTCGTTCCATCTCGATGCTTACCTTATCAGTATAGTCCCATGCGATGTTGTCATCCCAGTCACTTACGATAGGATTCACATACAATGTTGCAGGATTCTCAGGAGTATCACCTCCTTCTCTGTCCACCTTGGCTGTTACGTCGTAGATGGTGTTGCGGTCGAGGCGATAGAGAGGTTCGAATTGCGACCAGTCAGTTGTTGCTGCATCGTTACCTTCGAAGAGGCGCTTGTTTACCGGCACCTTGTAGAAGTAATCCTTGTCGTTGAATTTTGCCTTGAGCAGGATGTAGGTCTGCTTGCTGTCATCGATAGGCTCTTCTGCATACGGATTCTTGTTTTTGTCAATCCAACTGTTAGCGTATGAGTAGAACACTGCCTTGTTGTCTTGTGTGACGTCAGGTGGTGTTACCTTGTCGCTGGCTGGGTCTTCGGTATTCAATGCATTGTTGTCGCTGGTACCTTCTGCGAGGATAGAACCATCTTCTGCGTAGTGTATCAACTGGCAGGCATACTCTGTAGGAAGTACTGCGTTGCCCTTGTCATCTTGTACGTTGAGGCGAATCTTTGCAAGCGCTCTCTTCAGCTGGAACTTCAGGTGGATTTTTCCTGTTACTACTTCTCTATTTAGCATTTTGGCATCCATCACGAAAGCAGACTGCTTCTGGTTGTGCTTGAAGGCTGTTGCCTGATTGATGGTGGCAGCTTTCAAATCATTCAGGTTGTTGATGTTGTCCCAGTTGTCTAGGTTTGCAACCAAGTAGAGATCATTGCCTTCAATGTCAGAACGTGTCAGTTCTTTGCTTGTCAACTCCTTGTGCCTGTATTCTGTAGTTGGACTACCCTTTACATCTTCAGATAATGTAACCTGCTTAACGAGTGATCCATCTGGTTTGAAAACGAAGAGGTCGAGGCGATTGATCAGGTTCTCATTGAGATTTTCATCGCCATCCTCTGTTTCAGCACGGGTAGCAGCACGGGTTTCAGTAGCAGAACCGCCTACTTTGTATTCCAGCACTACACTATAGTCGCAAGCAGCAGTGCTTTCTATATCGTCGCTCATGCAAGATGTGTTTGCAAGCCCTAAGAGGGCGATTGCACACATCGCAAAGTATTTTGATATTGCTTTCATTGTTTGCCCTCCTTATTTTAAATAATTAGTATAATGTCCACTTTCTTTCTGAAGCTTATCGTAGGCAGTTCCCTTGGTAGCCTGCAGTTGGAAGATGCGGATGCGGGTGTTGGTTCCTGCAAATCTTCTTCCATTCTGATACATACCTCCTGCATCTTTAGGGTTGATTTCTACTTCGTATTCATGGATGCCATCCAGCGATACGGTTACGTAGAGGTCGGTATATACAGGATTGTTGCCTTTACCTATAGCCCATTCAGTTAATTGATCCCATGAAGCATTGTTTGTCCATGCATTCTTGGCTTCTACCTTGATCTGATAAGGCTCTGGTCGGGCGATGCCTGTAGAAACGCAGTTGGTTTTTCCTTCAATAGATTTACCATAGTTGAAAGCGAACTCAATAGGGTTGGTGAGATGTGCTTTCCAGACCAGTCCTGTAGGACTATCTACCTTGAAGTAGTAGGCTGCTCCCGATGTCTTATCTACCAATTTATCATGAGCATCGTTCTCATATCTTGGATAGTTTACCAGACAGTAAAGACCTTCTGCATCGCCTTTCTGTGGTTTCAGGGTTTCTCCTGTTTGCCATGCATACATCTCGCATTTTACATTGCTCCAGCTGATTTCAGAAGTTACCTTGTTCCAAGGCATTACCTGCCAGTCGAGGCAGAGGGCTCCACCCTTGAGAAAGTAGCCGTAAACTACGAGCTCTCGGTTGCGGATAGCGTTGCCGCTGGATGGGATGGTGAATTTCTGAGATTTTTCGGAGCCGCCTTCTGCCAACTCATAGTAAATCTTACCTGTGATAGGCTTGTTGGTTTCACGAAGATAACTCAAGTTATGTCCACCGATTTTATTATTCATACGCTCCATATAAGCCTGGGCTGTTTCGTTTGCTCCTCGCTTATAAGTCAGAGGGTCTTCCACTTCCTTAATTCCTGTATTTTCAACACCGTCAAGCTTGAGGAGAGTAGAAACATAAGAAGGAGTTCCGTACTTATTGCTTGTAGCAGCCTTGTTGGCATCAGCTTTGGTATAATCCTCTTCATCAGGGAAGACATAGCTTTCTGTAGGGAAGGTGTTTCCATCTATCTCAATTTTTGTTACCTTTACATTTTCTGTATTGGCATTTTTCTTGCGGGCGAAATAGAAGTGAAGCTTGGAAACGGCGCGAACCAGAGGAATCTTAATACCTTTGCCCTTTGCACCCGCCTCTGTATCAGCTACGTGATCGGCTATTGCTATATTGTTGATGGCACGAGAAATAGGGAGACCCTTGCCGTCTGGAACCTCTGTAGTCTCAGCCTTGCCATTTGCTGTAATGCCGAATGGATCATCGAAGGTTACACCTTGCAGGTCTGCGCGGGTCATGGTGCGGAGATTCTTGCCATTCAGCTTCTCAGCCATATTGGTACTCTCTGAGTTAGCCAGAATATAGAGGTCGATGTTTTTGAGTTCTTCACCGTTGATCTTACGCAAGAATCTCAAGTTCAGCGTGTAGTTGCTGTTGACGGTTCCACCGCCAACAGCAGTAGGGATATCTTCCTTGTAAGCAATCGGATTAGCGCTTGCTCCAGATCCTGATTTAAACACCCATACCTTGATGCTATGAATGTCGCTCTCAGCGCTAGGATTAGCCTGGGTCTCGTCGTTTCCGATGTTCTCAGCTCTGCTTGCTCTGGAAGTCGTGGTGCTGGCGGTAGAGAAGCTCAGGTTGAGGTAAGCTTCCTCGCCAGGTGCAGTTTCCTGCGAATCTTGGTCTGAGCAAGATGCCATTGTGCTCAACATGAGCAAGGCTGTGATAGCCATGCCTAGCCGGCGTGTCATCTTGGTCAAAGTTGAGTTATAGCGTTTCATCTTTTTCATCTTTTACTTATACTTAATACTTTTCTTTCTCTTTATACAGTGTGGGTAGCACTGTTTTCTTGTGGTTCATCTAGCAGTGTGGGTAGCACTGCCGGTAGTCGTCTTACTTGGCTCCGAGGTCTGCATTCTGTAGATTGAGAACCCATCCGTTCACCTTGATTCTAGCATCCATGTGGTAGTCGGAACCTGGACTTGGAACGTAGAATACGAGGGTGTAGTGATCCTGGCGGTCGAGGTATTCCTGCTCCTTCCAGCCCTTGTCGGTGCGCTCGCCGCAGAGAGCGAGGAACCATGGCAGTGAGTGGTTGAAGATTACCTTGCCTGTGCGCTTGTCGGTGATTACGATTCGCTTGTCGTCGTACTCCGTGCTTTCGGTGTTGCGGGTGCTTACATCGTCCTTGCGCTCAAACATTCTGGAAGAAGACAGGTCGTAAACCAGAGCCTTGTCGATTTCTTCACCTTCTACCTGGGTATTGCCGCTGGAGTTAACCACCAGTTTCTCGTTGTAAGGTACGTAGGTAATCGGCTTGTTCTGTTCTACGCCGTTTTCATCCTTTGCCTTGTCGCCCTTGTAGTCGAGGAGAGCAGCTGATCCCTTGATTCTTACGTCGAAGTTTTCTGCCACGAATCCCTCTTGGTCGTTATCGTAAGGAAGCATGACGATGCGGTAGGTCTTGGTACATTTCATCAGACTCAGGTTGCCGGATGTGTCCTTGTTTCCTTTGAAGTCGAGTGATGTCTGGGCTGTGTAGAGAGCGGTGAACTTCTTGTTGTTGACAGAAGCCTCTCCGTCTTTCTTTCCCATTTCCTCCTGCAGGTCGTTGATGGTAGAAACGCCTGGTGTAAGTTGGGTGAAGCTGAACTCCATCTCGTCGTCACCGTCGGCTCTGCTACCTGTAGGTTTCTTGTCACGTGCCAGGCAGACGAAGGTATATTTACCTTCCTGTAAGTCTGTGATGTCCATGCTGTGACCCGTTTCGAATTTGTCGGCAGACTGCGTATAGGTATCGAAGTATTTACCGTTTTTATCGAAAACATAGACGTTGAGGTTTTTCACTTCCTGGGAAAAAGCATCAGCGTTCTCAATATTATATGTATAATCGAACTTGAGCGACACCTTGTGCGCAGGACAATTCGTCAAATCGTCTTTCATACATGATGAAAGCGATGAGAGTGCGATGGCTGAGATACAAACCACTTTGCAACCGTTTTTGATGATGAAATGTTTCATATCGTTTGTATTTTATTAATTCTTTTACTTATATCTAGTGTGCCGTGGGGCGTAAGAAGTGGGGTAGCCTTCGGCATCCTTTTTTTCTTGTTGAGTGGTGCTGATTCAGCACGATAGGGGTTCCCGCCATCTGTTGGCGGCAATATCATCTTTTTCTTTTTTTTATCTCCCGGAGGCGGGGTAGCCCCCGGGAGATTGAGAGTATTGTTGTTTCAAGAATTATCTTGAGAGCGGGGGATGGGGTGCATCCCCGGATCATTCATTTTTTCTGTTCTGCGATTAAGCGAAGTGATTGGGATTAGTCACCCAGCTCTACGTTCTGTGTATTGAGAACCCAAGGGTTAACAGTTACAGTTACGTCGAGGTAGAACAAACCGTTCTTGTCAATTTCACCGTTAGGAACCTGTGCTCCTACGTTGAAGATCTTGTTAACCTTCAAGCGGTAAATAGTGTTACGCTGGATAACGTTCTTGTCCAATTGGTTATCTTTAATAACCTGCTTGTAGTATGTCTTACCCTCGTTGAACACCTCGATGCCATACTTTGCACGGAATTCTGACAACTTGGTCTCTACATCCTTTGCACCTTCAACTTCCTTTGCCTTTTCCAATTCACTCTTCAACTGTGCAGCTGTCTTACCCTCGAAGAGACCTGCTACATCTTCGTAAGCCTTCATAATCTGCTCAAAGCTTGTATAGATAACGTTGTTGTAACGATAGAATGTACCATCTGTACAGTCTGCTTTTCCTTCGAACTTATTTCCATCCAAAGTAACCTTGTACTCGAAGTACATTGCTGTTGCTTCATCCTTGTTGTTCTCAAAGATATAATCATTAGTTGCACCATTCAAAGCCTTGAAGCCACCATCCTTGAGCAAATACTTCTCACCGAATGCGTCCTTTGTCTGAGACAATTTTGCGTCTGTAGGAATTGCAAGACTCCAAACGTTATTTGCTACATTCCAATTCTGCATAACGTATGTCTTGTTTGTAACGTTAGAGAGTGCATAGCGAACCAATTCTATCTTAGAAACCTTTTTCTTTGCATCGTCAATTGCATTCTTCAATGCCTGTGAAGCGTTTGCTGGGTATTCGCCCAAAAGTGCTTCTGTACTAGTAGGAACATCAACGCGAGCTGTTACACGCTCAATCTTGATTGCGCTTTCTACGTTATTGTACATAACCTTTGCAGGGGTGGTCTCAACCTTGTTGGCATCAGTGAATGTGACAGTATAGCCATTACCATTGGTTGTTGCATCATTCTGGTTGAACATGGAGAAGTCGTTGTCTGTATCACATGGCTTAGCAAAAGCTGATGTTGATGTGAATGTCTGTGTAATGCCAGTTGTAGTAAACACGCCTGTCTTGCTGGTACCTGTTGTGATAGTAAACGGCTCTACTGTATCCATATTGGTTGAACCAGCCTTGAAATATACTTTATAGGTAGCACCTGCAGCTACATTTTCTACCTCAATCTTAAGTGTAGTCTTACCATCCTTCTGAGAACCAGTCTGGTCCTTGATAGCTCCTGTCCAATCCTGACCGGTCAGAGTCTTGCTAAATACAACGGCTCCATTTGTATCAACCAAGTAGAAAGTACCATTCTTAACTGCTGCTTCTGCTGCGGTAGCATCCTCTGTAGGTATTGGATTTTCAATAGAGGTTCTTGTACCATTGCTAGTAGGAGTCTGTACGGCCAATGTCATATAGAAACCTTTCACCTGTGACTGGTTGCCTGCGCCACCTGTCAAATCATCATTACTGCTGCAGCTTGAGAAAGATAACGCTGCTGCTGATACCAAGCTCATAACGAGCAAATTCATTTTCTTCATAATCTTTTACTTATTAATTATTATACAAATTTTTTAGTTTGAGTTGCGAAATGGACGAGTCTCTCAGACCTCATCACAGTCTTCGCCCGGGGTAATCAAATACTATTCTTTCTTTTCCAGTTCTTAAATTATTTTTTTTGTTTATATTATTATTAATGTTTATTCTTTTACTTATACTTCATGTTCATTCTTACTCCACAATCTTGTTCACCTTGTCGAGATTCTCCTGAGCACCCTTCAAACCTCCGGCTACCGCCTTCTGGAAGTACTGCTTGGCTGCTACGTAATCCTCATTAAGAACAGCGAGACAACCACGGGTGTTATCTACTTCGGTACCAGTGCCAGCCTTCTTGAGGTATTTCTCTGCGCGCACCTTGTCGCCTCTCTCGATGGCTGCAATAGCTGCATTCAGGTTAGCGAGTTTATCTTCTGGGAACATCTTGACAGCGGTATCGAATACATTGTTGTATTCCTCGCTTCCCTTCGGATAACTGTTTGCTACCATATACATCTCCTGAAGAGAGAGCTTCTGTGGGCGTGTATTCATCACTTTGCGTGCCTCCTCGAGGTTGAATGCCTTCACGTCGTACTCTATGGTGTAATCAGTGCGGCGCAAGCCTGGCCAAACCTTGTCAACGAGGAACCGGAATGCCTCACCAGCCTTGGCTGCGAGCGTCTGTTCTTTCTGGTCAGGAGTCAGATTGCTGTTGATAATTTTGAGAGCAGCTTCCTTCTGAGGAATGTTGTGACTCTTGATGTATTCCAGTGTTCCTTCCCAATCCTCAGCTGTAGATTCTACCTTGAAGAGCTTCTTGTCGATAGGGTAGGTCTTCAACAGATGGTTGTAGAGAGCCTGGGTACGGTTGCGAGACAGCTTGTCGTTGTTGGCATAGTTGCCGTCAGGAGAAGCATAACCGTGGAGGGTAATGGAAGTAATGGTTACGTCCGGGTCGTTCTTTACGAGATCGAGCGTCTTCTTGATGGTAGCCAGCTCATTGCTGTTGTTACCCAATTCCTTCACGATATCCCACTTGTTGATGCGGAAGTTGAGTCTTGCTGAACCATTTTCCTGTCTTACCTTCACAACCTCTGCCTTAGGTTCTCTATAAGCCTGATAGAGCTGCAGAGGAGTAGTGAGTGCCTCTGTGTTATTGGTGAGCAGGTTTTCTGCCAACAGTTTCTGGTTGCATCCGCAGGCATCATTGCTAATGGCGAAGTTGGAGTTCTTCATCCATTCGCGGTAAGGGGTAGTGTAAGCGTATCTGAGCGTCTGCGACTTCTTGTTTTCACGCTTTGCTACGATGAGTGGATTTTCTGTAGCAGTTTTCCCGGTACGCTCATAGTAAACGAATCTCTTTCTTCCCATCACCTCCACAGCCGGGAGTTTGAGCGTATCCTCACCCTTATATAAAATAGGTGTAAAGATGAGGCCCTTGTTGCTTGCCAGTTTCACGTCATCCAGATTGAGGTCCATATAGACGTTCACCTTATTGCCTTTCTTCTTGATTTCCTTATTCAGGATTTTCATATCCTTGGCAGCCTGTTCTTGTGCGATAGCATGAGTGCTAAACAAAATGCTCATGGCGACGGCTCCAAGTGTTCCAGTTAAATTCTTATATGTGTTCATAATCTTCAGTTTTACTTATTAATATAATAATGTATCATGAATTAGAAGACATACACCAGATTGAGTGCCGCCTTGGTAGGTCCTACGTAGTGATGCGCCTTGTCTTTCTCGAGTCTTTCACCACATTGTGGGCATTCATATTTATCCGATTTCGAATAAACGTATCCCACTCCGAGTTCTGCCTCGAAGTTCCAATGCTTGGAGAGAGCCCAGGTATAACCGTATGCAACACCTGCACCTACGACCCAACCTTCGTATCTGTAATCTTTCAATTTGGAGAAGTCGGTACCGAGGAACTTGAAGTCAAGATTTACGTTACCTATGTTATGAGAACCTCCCAGGGCGTGGAAGCCGATGAAGGAGCCCATCATCTTATTGCAGAACCAGTATCTAGCTTCTGGTTGAACAAGCCAGTGCTGCCACTTCTTGTTCTTGGAAAATGTCCAAGGGTTGTAGTTGCCAGATACATCCAAGGTCCATTTTGGGGAAAGGCCGAATTCGAAGCCAAGGTTCATGGTGCTTGTAGCATCATAAAGGAGATTCGTCTTCAAGGCCACCTTCTGAGCGACGGCCGGGCAGATGAAGCTGCCTACAGCCAGTAGCGCAATTAAAATCCTTCTGTTCATACTTAAAATCTTTTAATGATTTAAGAATGACAAATGGTCTCTCTAAAGAAACGCATCATCATCTTTTACTTATACTTTTACTTATACTTATTTTTATTCTTGTTATCAATAGGTTTTGAACTAGACTTCATTTATTAAAGAATAGTTAGCCTATCATTTACTCATCTTCTATTCATCATCTTTTTTATCATCTATTCCTCAGTTCTTAGATGCCTGTTGGCAACTTTGGGGTTTGTTAGGAAGCTCGGGCTTGAAAACCGCGAACTTTGTTTTTACGGTTGCAAAGATAATGGCTTTTCCGATTGCTGCCAAGAAAAATGCGCCTAAAAATGCTGATACCGAATAAAAACCGCATAAATGAAACACTGAAAAACCCTGAAAAGTCCTTTTTCTTCTATATTTTTTGCCTTTTCGGCCACTTTTTTGCCTACTTTCTTAGTTTTTTCATTTTTTAGTTGTAATTTTGCAACAGCGAAGAATAAGTTAGTAAATTACAAAAGATAATCAGACTCAGAGGTCCTGAAAGGTATGCAGAGTGCCCCAAACGGACAAGAAACGATTATATATAAGTAAAGACGACTATTTAAATTATAAGTAAAAAGCAAAAAATGAAAGCTAAGAACAAACTTTGGGAATGGTGTCTGCGCTTGGAACATCATTTATGCCCTGACTTTTGTGGAGTGGTGGATCGCCGCAGGGTAATCGCCTTCGTCCTCTTGTCGCTGATAGAGATATTCATAATTCCCTATCAATTCATTTTATTTTACATAATGGACGCGTGGATTGGCTTTTACTATAACCTGGCTCATACCCTCGCACTGGCGCTGCTGATGTATGTGGTGCTGAAGCGCAAGGTGGTATTCAAGACAGGCATCTCCCTGCTCTATATCCTTGTATTCGTGAAACTGGCAGTTGACAGTATGTTGTGTCTGCGTTATGGTGCCAAACAAGACAACCTCAGTGTAATGAGCAATATCTTTATAATGTTTATTCTCGCCATTACCGCCCAGAGCCAGCAGCTCAACCGAACCACTCTCGGCTTTGTCGTCGCTCTGCTGCCAGTGGTAGCGGTAGCCCTCTCGCATGCGCAGATCTCCGTGCTGCTCTTCAGCATCAAGGCTGTTCTGGTAGGTTTCCTGATGATTCTGTATGTATGGATCTATAACCAGGTACCTTTCATCACCAAGGAACTTCGTCAGCCCAAAATTCTGAAGGATGGGGAGAAGAAGGCACTGGATATGCTTGCCGACCTGAAGGAGAATGAGAAGGATATGGCGGTAAATCTGATGAGTCGACTGAGCCCGGAGCAGCAGAAGAATATCCTGGACCGTGCCGCAGAACAGTTGAAGAACAGTGAGCAGAGCAAGAAGGCTTGGGATCTGGTGTGTATTGACCTCACCAATAGCGAGAGGCAGATTTGCCAAATGGTTTTGGAAGGTAAGAGCTTGAAGGAAATCTGTATAGAACAGAACAAAAGCGAATCGAATATCACCAGTCAGCGTAGTCATATTCGTAAAAAGCTGAATATGGATAGAAAAGACGATTTGAGGCGCGAACTTGAGAAACGCTTTTATGAAGCAAGATTCAAAGTAGAATCATAATGCAATATTAAAAAAGGGTAGGCTTACAAGAGGCATACCCTTTTTTATTATTGTAGTTTTTCAAGTTTTGCCATTTTCTTATATTTCTTAGTCTTCCATTCTAAGGAATGCCTTTGGCAGATATTGTATAATATCACTGGCAATGAGGCTTTCCTTGCCCAGATCTTTTGCGGCAAGGTCACCAGCCAGACCATGAAGATGCATACCCAGTCGACAGGCATCTTCCTGTTTGTATCCTCTTGCCAGAAGACCGGTGATGATACCTGTCAGCACATCACCGCTGCCTGCTGTAGCCATACCGCTGTTGCCCGTACTGCAGAAATCAATCTTTCCGTCTGGGTGGCAGAGTGCAGAATAATGTCCCTTTAATATAATGTATGCCTGGAGGCGTTCAGCCAGTTCGCTTGCCTTCATCAGTCTTTCGGTACAGCTGCTGCTCGCATTGCCGGCAAGCCGGTCGAACTCCTTCGAATGAGGTGTCATGATGATATTCTTTGGCAACTGCTGCATCCACGCCCTGTGGCTGGAAAGAATATTGAGCGCATCGGCATCAATGACGAGCGGACAGGTAGCACGGCGCAGTTGGGCGATGAGGGCGATGGCTGTTGTCTCGTTCTGTCCCAATCCGGGACCTACGCCCAGCGCATCGAACATCTCTGTATCTACCGGTTCGCTGAATATGGTTTCTTCAGCATCCATCTGCAGTACCGCTTCAGGTACCGAAATCTGCATGATTTCATAATTCCGCTTTGGGGTATGGGCTGTTACCTTGCCCGCACCGGTTCTCAGACAAGCCTTGGTGGATAATACCGAAGCGCCGCTCATGCCGTAACTTCCCGCTATGAGCAGCGCATTACCCATGCTGCCTTTATGAGCAAAGTCGCTGCGCGATTTCAAGAGCGGACGGATGTCGTTCTCTTCGAGTATGCGGTACTGGCACTCCGTATTTTGGATGAATTCCTGGGAAAGTCGGATGTTGAGAACGCGCAGTCTGCCCAGATACTGCTGGTTATCCGCCATCAGCATCGACAGTTTCTTCTGCTGCAGGGTAAGGGTCAGATTGGCACGGATGATGTTGGCATGGATATTATAGGAATTGTCCTCGGTCATCAGTCCCGAAGGGATATCGATGCTTACTACCTTGGCAGGACTCTGGTTAATATATTTCACCATCGCGGCGAATCCGCCTGCCAGTGGCTTGTTGATTCCGCTTCCAAAGAGTCCGTCTACCACCAGCGTTTCTGCATTGAGCTTAGGAGGGTCCAGGTTAGTGGTAATCTCAGTAAATTTTACTCTCTTTGCATCCAGCAGACGCTTCTTGTTGGCAAGACAGTCTGCCGACAGTTTATTCTGTACATTAAAGAGGTATACACTTACATCATATCCATCCTCGCTGAGCATTCTCGCCACAGCAAGCGCATCGCCGCCGTTATTACCCGGACCGGCGAAAACGACCACTGGAGTGCGGTTAGACCATTCCTCTTTTATGGCGCGTGTCAGCGCTTTGGCTGCACGTTCCATCAGGTTGAGCGAACTGATAGGTTCATGCTCAATGGTGTATTTATCCAACTCATGAATCTGAGCGCTTGTGAAAATCTTCATATTATCTGATAATCTTAGTATTATCTGCGCGAACTGTCGTGATAATTTGTCAACTCATGCAGATAAACGGTTATTTTCATGCAAAAGTACAAAAAATAGTTGATGAAAGCACGAAGTTTCATGTTTTTTTCGTAATTTTGCAGAAAATATTATTATAGAACAGACTATGGGCATAGTAAAGATCAAGGATAAGAGCTTCAAGACATCGATTCCTGAGGCTGAGATTCTGAAGAAAGTACAGGTCGTAGCCGACCGTATCAACCAGGATTATGCAGGCAAGAAACCTGTTTTCCTGGCAGTGTTGAATGGTGCGTTTATCTTCGCCGCCGATTTGATGCGAATGATTACGATACCTAGCGAAATATCTTTTGTGAAGTATGCTTCTTACGAAGGTACAAGCTCTACGGGCAGTATGAAGACTCTTATGGGTATCAACCAGGATTTGGAAAACCGCGATGTGATTATCATTGAAGACATTGTAGACTCAGGCTTTACCATGGTTCACATGATAGATGAACTGAAGAAGAAAAATCCTGCCAGCATCGAAATTTGTTCGCTCCTCGTGAAACCGGGCAATCTGAAGGTTGACCTGGATATCAACTATACCGTCATGGAAATCCCTAACGATTTTATCGTTGGATATGGATTGGATTATGACCAGGAAGGCAGAAATCTCCGCGATATCTACACAATTGTAGAAGAATAGGAGGTGAGTCATGTGGGAGAAGATTAGTGACTATTGCTTGGATGTTTCTAAGTACTTCTTGACTGCTGTATTTGTTACTTCGATGATGCAGGATCTCAATGATGTTCGTTGGATGCTGTATGTTATCAGTGGATTAATAGCAATCATATTGTTTATAGCAGGTATTTATATTAGGAAGAATAAAAAAGATAACGATAAAAAGAAGAAATAATGGCAAATTTAAGTTTGATGGCTTTTAACAGCCTATTATTGGATATTCCTTTTTTGGGTACATACATTATTTTGGCTATGGTAGGAATTCCAGCTATAGTATTCTTGTTATTTGTTATGACTCCCAAAGGAAAACAATGGTTTAACGGTATAAATTAAGTTTCTGACTCGAAAGTATAACAATAAAAATAGGAGGATATAAGTATGAACACTTTAATCTTTTTAGGTATGTTCACTGTTTTCTTTGGTGTAACGATTGCTATACTTTTGTCTCCTTGGGGGCAGAAATGGATGAATGAATATTAGTTTCTGACACAACATAAAACAATTTATATATATTAAGGTAAAAATGAAAAATATCGTAATTTTCGGTGCTCCTGGTGCAGGTAAAGGCACACAGAGCGACAAGATGATCGAGAAGTATGGTCTCGGTCACATTTCTACAGGTGATGTACTTCGTAACGAAATCAAGAACGGTACAGAACTTGGTAAGACAGCTAAGGGTTATATCGACAATGGTCAGTTGATTCCAGACGAGTTGATGATTGACATCCTCGCAAGTGTATACGACAGCTTCGGTAAGGATCACGCAGGTGTTATCTTCGATGGTTTCCCACGTACCACTCCACAGGCTGAGGCTCTGAAGAAGATGCTTTCTGAGCGTGGTCATAAGATTGCTGCAATGATTGAGTTGGCTGTTCCGGAGGATGAGCTGATGGCTCGCCTGATTAACCGCGGTAAGGAAAGCGGCCGTTCTGATGATAACGAGGAGACTATCAAGAAGCGTCTCAATGTTTATCACACTCAGACTGCTCCGCTCATCGACTGGTATGAGAAGGAAGGCATTCATCACCACATCGAGGGTCTCGGTACTGTAGATGAGATCTTCGCTCGTGTTTGCAATGTAATCGACAAACTCTAATTGATATAATGTTAAGTGTCTAAAGTTTCGCAAGTGAAAATTCACAAGCGTGATTTAACGTAATTTTGGAATAA
>OIYK01000072.1_pt1 | contig 19527 bp, 20 predicted proteins | sample 1588361 | NCBI WGS metagenome assembly OIYK01 (sample SAMN03283293) | human gut metagenome | biome: human-associated habitat; material: feces | host: Homo sapiens | place: Peru | collected 2012 | reverse complement strand
CTTGAAGAGATGCAGTATCTTTACGAGCCGAATGCCTCTCTGATGAAAGCCGGCTGTTTCAGCGTTTTATCCGAGCGATATGGAGCCAGAATGCTTTCCAAGAACAGCCATCTCTTCGTGAGCATGGAGCCTATCGAGGATTTCCCTGGTAGGAGTTTTCGCATCATTGCCGTATCCTCCTTTAATAAAAAGGAGTTGAAGCGTCATCTGTCAGGAATCACCAAGGCGAACATTGCCATCCGCAACTTCCCCCTTTCCGTGGCAGAATTGCGCAAGCGCCTGAAACTGAAAGATGGTGGTGAAACTTATATTTTTGCCACCACACTGAGCAACGAAAGTCATGTGCTGATGATAACGGAGAAAGTATAGAAAACCTCGAAAATGTGTAAAAATGTACCTGTTGAATTCATAAAAAAGCAAGTTCTCTTGTTTATTTTCGATTTTTGTTGTACCTTTGCCGAAATCTTCTAATTTAATTGGATTATGGAATATGGCAAAGGACGATAGTGTAGCTAAATCAGGTAATCAGCAATTGCCTGTAGAAAATAAAGTGGAGTCTCTGATACGAGTTATCAGAGGACAACAAGTGATGCTTGACCGTGACTTGGCTGAACTGTATGGAGTAGAAACAAGAAGGTTGAATGAGCAGGTAAAACGTAATATAGAACGTTTCCCTGAAGATTTTATGTTTCAATTGACCCCAAATGAATTTGATAACTTGAAGTCGCAATTTGCGACTTCAAGTTGGGGCGGTGTAAGAAAACTGCCTTATGCTTTCACAGAGCAAGGAGTTGCTATGCTTAGTGGAGTTTTGAAGTCATCGACTGCTGTTGAAGCAAACATCCGCATTATGCGAGCATTCGTATCTATGCGCCATTTTATGGTGAACAATGCGGCGATTTTCCAACGATTGGAAACAATCGAATTTAATCAGTTGGAGTCTAATAAGGTTCAGGCGAAGATTCTTGCTCATCAAGAAGTACAAGACCATCGTATAGACGAAATTTTCCGTCGCTTGGACGAAGGAATGTACAAACCGAAGCAAGGAATCTTCTTTGATAACCAAATCTATGATGCTTATTCCTTTGTCTCTGAACTCGTAAAAAGTGCCAAGCAGCGTATCATCCTCATTGATAATTATGTGGATGAGACGGTCTTGACGCTATTAGATAAACGAGGTGAGAATGTTTCTGCCACCATTTATACTCAGCAGGTAAGTCGCCAGTTTCGCCTTGATGTCGATCGCCATAATAGCCAATATCCTCCGATAGAAGTAGATGTCTTCCGTCGTTCCCACGATCGTTTTCTTTGCATTGATGATACAGTTTATCATGTGGGAGCCTCTATCAAAGACTTAGGTAAGAAATGGTTTGCCTTTTCTAAGATGGAAGATTTCAAGCCAGAGAAACTTGTTGCAAGAATCAACGAAGCATTTTGAGAAGCCGATTGCCTCTATCAACACGTAATCATTATACTAAAGAAGTAACAAATTCCTTCCTAAATATTTGGAGGTAACTAATTTTTTTCTTATTTTTGCAACTTAGAAGCAGAAAATAAACGGAGGGGTTTATGTTAAAGTTTAACGAAGAAAATTTAGCTAAACTACGTACTTTCGAAGATCTCTTCGAGAGAAATATAGCGAGCCTGGTAGTGTGGCCCGTAAGAAGTTTGATGCAAGAGCCAAGGCATGGTATTGTGCCGAGTTATTAATATTCAATTGAATTCATAAAATAAAAATAAGAATTTATGGCAAAAAAGAAAAAAGGAAAAAACAGCGGCAATCCTGTATTGAATGCATTAACTGAAATGCTGAACCAAATGTCGCCCGAAGAGAAGATGATGCTGATGGCTGATCTCGAAAATTTCGCACAGTCGGGTAGGAGCCTGGGTGATGTGCAAGAGAATGTTTATGCTTATCAGCGCCCTGACTATACCCAGCAAGTAAAGCCTTTGGCGGAATATCTTCAGTACTTATTCAGTGCCTATATGCCAAGCGAAATTCTTGCGGCGTATAACGTGGCTCATCGTGAGATGGCTTCCCTTTCGCATCAGAAACAGGAAGAGGCAATGCGCAATTTCTTTATGTTCATTCTTGCCGATGGATTGACTCATGATTTCGAGGAAGATATGGAGATAAGTGGCTTGCCTATCATTGCAGCTTTCCAGCTTGTAGATGATTTCAAACTTACAGGCCTCTTCGACGTAATCCTTGAAACTTTGAAGCAAAATCAAAGTTTCTATGAATTCTATTACAGTGGGTACGAAGAAGCTACCACCTTGATATTGGCTCATGTAGGCGTAGGACATCTTGAGGAACTGAAAGAAATGATGAAGACGGATGGATTTATGCCTGAAGTTTATCCTATAGTTTTCAATGCTGTGGTACAGATGGCAGTCGAGAATCCTTCTTGCCGCCTGCAGGTACTGGAATGGGTTACGGATGTGCTGAAATCATGTATCGAGTTCACAATCCCTGCCATGGCGATGGATTGGATCGTGAAATCTCTTGCTCAAATCGAGGCGGCGGAATTGCTGCCTATGATAAAGAACATCTATAAGAAATATAGTGTGCCGCCAGTGGAAATCGAGAATGGCTTCAAGGGTATAACCAAGTTGCTTACTAAGGGAACAGATGAACGGGTTATTATGTTTACTGATTTCACGGAAATTCTGAATGAGTTTGCGGAAGGTGAAGCCAATAATTTTGAATTGGATGATGAGGATGAGGGTTGGGATTATCCTTTGACAAAGATGTCAGATGAAGACGATTAGCGTGATGCTGATGTATAACTGCAGAATGTTGTACATCAGCATTCGTATAGATTCTAAACTATAAACAAATACTTTAAAGCAAACTATATTAAGTAATGAACAAATTAAGAACAATTTATCTCTCCCTCATGTTTATCCTGGCGATGAACATGACGAGTGTGTTAAGTGTGATGGCGGAGAACTATCCCTATCGCAGTGATTATCTTTGGCTAACCGTGCCCAATCATGCCGACTGGCTCTATAAGACGGGCGAGCAGGCTAAGGTGGAAGTCAGTTTCTATAAGTATGGAATTCCCCGTGACGGCGAGGTGAAGTATGAAATTGGCGATGACATGCTGAAGGCTGACAAGAAAGGAAGCTTCAAACTGAAGAACGGGCGCGCCATCGTGAACATGGGAACCCGAAAGATACCGGGCTTCCGCGATTTGAGATTATTCTATAAGCTCGATGGCAAGACCTATCAGCATCATATCAAAGTAGGATTCTCGGTAGATAAGATTCAGCCTTATACCCAGGAGCCTAAGGATTTCGATGCATTCTGGCAGCAGGCAAAGGACGAACTGAAGAACGTGCCGATGAGCTATACCAAGGAACTCGCCAAGGAATACTGTACCGACAAGATAGACTGTTATCTCGTTAAACTTCAGATAGATAAGAAAGGTCATGCGATGTACGGCTACCTCTTCTATCCCAAGAATGCCAAGCAGGGCAGTCATCCAATAGTTCTCACCCCTCCTGGAGCCGGCATCAAGACCATCAAGGAGCCTATGCGCAATAAATATTACGCCGAGAACGGATTCATCCGCTTCGAGATAGAGATTCATGGTCTCGACCCGCGCATCCCTACAGAAACCTTCAATGAAATAAGCAGGGGATTCAACGATGCAAACGGCGGATATCTGTCTAACGGACTGGAAGATAAGAACCGCTACTACATGCGCCATGTTTATCAGGGACTGGTGCGCTGCATCGATTTCCTAACCTCTCTCCCAGAGTGGGACGGAAAGAATGTGGCCGTGCAGGGTGGCAGTCAGGGTGGAGCCTTGGCCATTATCGCAGCCGGTTTAGACAAGCGCGTAACCCAGTGTGTTGCCAATCATCCGGCGCTCAGCGACATGGCTGCCTACGCCGAGAAGGGAAGAACGGGCGGTTATCCTCATTTCACCAAATATCATGAGATATTGAAGAATAAGGACTGTCTCAACACGATGGCTTATTATGACGTGGTAAACTTTGCCCGCAAGGTAACGGTTCCAACCTATCTTACCTGGGGCTACAACGACATAACCTGTCCACCGACAACCAGTTATGCGGTATGGAATACGCTGAAGTGTGAGAAGGAGGCCTTGCTCACGCCAATCAATGAGCACTGGACTACCAGCGAGACCAATTACCAGCAGATGGTTTGGATCAAGGAACATCTGGTGAAATAACCTTTAGATGTTCTTCTTCAATCGCACAACAGCCGTTGTGCGCTCGCACATCAGCTGATGTGCACATGCATAACACGTGTTTTGCGTTCGCCTATCAGCTGATGTGTGGCTATTTTCTGAAATTTCATCCTCGATGTAGTTTCCACGGTATCGAGGATGTTTTTCCCCTCAAGGCAATGAGCTTCTTGCTCAATGTTTGGAGGTACACCTTTGTACTTCGATATCCTAAATCTCTCTAAAAAATAACATAAATCTAACAATTAACTAACTGAGTATATTCATAAATTGCAGTAATTTTGCAAACGACTTCGAAGTTTATTACATTATTAAACAAAATTGAAAAGTATGAAAGAAAGTAATCAACTTGTTTCTCTGTCTTTAGAAGACATGAGAGACACCAATGGTGGAATTTGCATTTTTGCAATTAAGAACTTGTTCAACAACAAAAAGGGTGATACTGAAATTTGGCTGTTTGGGCAACGTATTTATCACGGTAAGAATGCAGACTAAGTAAGGTTTAAGTTAAATAGGGCATGTGCAGTATATAAGTATTGTACATGCTCTTTACAGATGATTATATGAAATATTTATATTTATTATTACTCTTTTTACCCCTCCAAGCATTAGGGCAAATCAAACTTCAGGATGTTACGATTAGTAGCCAGCGTCCCAAGTTTGTGAGACTTAAAGGATATTATCGTAGCTATCAGCACAATGACTCTGTACTCAAATATTATGTGGATGGCATTGTGGAATACTATATCAACTTAAAAAATGAAAAAGTAGATATAAGAATGTATAGTAGCAGACATCTTAGAAATGAGGAGCTTGTCAGCAAGGATAAGAAAAGAGCCTTTATGCTTAGCGACCAAGCTACATTTCGACCTTGGCCAGAAGGAAAGACATTCATAGAGGAATGCCGTAAGAAGTATGCTATTCAAAATTCTGCTAATGTTGGCTATATCAAAAAGGCAAGCCAAATAATAGGAAGAGTGACAACTGATTCTATCAACAAGAGCTGTATGATAGAAATGGATATGATACCAACATACGACAAGCTAACGCATAACATTTTTGGCTTTACGCAAGAAATGAAAAGTGATTATTTCATGGAGGCTTATAGATTAAGCGATGAGGATTACTATTCTTTCAAGAATTTGCTCAGTCAGAAAACGGATCAAAGCTACAACTATTGGCACAAGAAGGATTCTCGTAAACAGCTCATTCATGTTGTAACAGAACTATTTATTACAGAACAAGAATATGTAGATGGCAAGAAGAAAGAGGCAGATAAAAAGCTGCAACCTCAGGAAGCAGCTCAATCAATAGAAGGCTTTATTTCAGAGAATAGATTGCCGTCTCTACCACCAACAGTACAAGTCGAGATGAAGAAGCTTCAATCTTATGACCCTTCCAATCTGAATAAGAAAATTGCAGCTAGCAGCAAGTAAGGAATGTTATCATAATGTTAATAAGAGAAGATAATCGCAATGTTTTCAGAAAAAGATGTATCTTTGCAAAAGAGTAACAGATTAATAATAACGACATGATAAAGCTGCTTCTTATTGAAGACGATGCAAACCTAGCTTTTATTGAAAAAAGCACGTTGGAAGATATAGTTGGAGGTTATGAGGTAATGACAGTCAGCAATGGAAAAGATGGTATCAAGGCTTGGGAAGAATTCAAGCCAGATGTTATCATCTCGGATATTGACATGCCTATTATGAACGGCATAGAGATGGTAAAACACATCAGAGAGATAGATGGCGATACGCTCATTCTCTTCACCACCAATCTCACTTCTCCTAAAAAACTGGAGGAGGGATATGCTGCAGGTGCTAACAATTACATCAAAAAGCCCTTTGTGCCCGAAGAACTAGATGCGCATATCCAGAGCCTTCTTCGCCTGAAGAATGGGCAGAAGAGTAGAAATGTTTCTTCTTACATAAAGATTGGAAAGCATATATTGGACCCAGAACATGCCTGCATCAAGGATGAAGAAGGCAACATCAGCTATACCTTGACAGCCAGAGATGCCAAGATACTGGAGATGCTTGCCAAAAACAAGAATGAGATAGTGAAACGTGAAGCCATACAGGAGCATATCTGGAATACTGCGGAGAAAGACTTTTTTATTTCCCGCTGCCTAGATACTGTTATTGTAAAACTCAGAAAGGTCTTGAAATCAGATACTTTCGTTAGTATCGAGACTATCCGTGGTGTCGGTTTCAAGCTTACAGAGAGTTGCTAGCTCTTCATCGCCCCCCCCTGAACTCGTCTTCTGGTCGGGCAGGAATATAGAGAATTCGGTATATTTGCCCAGTTTGCTCTCTACTCCTATCATGCCTTCATGAGCATCTATCACTTGGAATACATAGGTCAATCCCAGTCCGAAACCAGGCGCACCATTTTTCTTGAAGGTGCGCTTGGCAGCAGACGCACGCTCATACTTATCAAAAATCACCTTTTGGTCAGCCTTGCTGATACCGATGCCATTATCCCTTACTCGGATAGATACGCCCTTATCTACCTTATCTGTAGAAATACGAATCGTAACATCCCCATCAGAATACTTGATAGAGTTGTCTATTAAGTTATAGAATATTTCCTTAAGATACTCCTCATCTGCAAAAGCATATTGACAATTGATATGATTCTCAAATGATACATTCTTCAATCTGTTCACCTTGAAGTTCTCTTCCATTTTTGAGAGCATGTTTGTGATGTTTACCTGTACTTTCCTGAGTTCCAGTTTTCCTGCCTGCGATTTGGATATGGTTAATATCCTATTAATCAAGCTATAAGCATGCTGTGTCTCCGTACTAATCACTTGCAGATACTTGGTTCTTTTCTCAGGGTCATTGGCTATCCGCTCATGATTCAAAGCCCCCAATCCCAAACGAATCGTAGAGAGTGGAGTCTTGATGTCATGAATCATAGAATAGGTCATTATCTTCTTCATCTTTGCATTATTCTGCTGCCAGCGGATAACACTAACTTGCTTGTATATACACAGTACAGTTATGATTAGCATCAAAAAAGAAGCAAGAGTCAAAAGACCAAGTTCTTCAAAAAAAACAGAATAAGGATTGGTTAACTCTATCTGGATAGCTTGCGATTGGTCTGTTCTTGTATAGAAAACGGCAGACTTTACAGATAGTTGAAAACTACTATCCCCACAATAGTAATGCTCCTTACCTTTATTATATAATATAATGGAGTAATCAAAAGGTAAACTTTTATCTAAAATAGCTTTCAGTTTAGATAAAGATATGTTAGATTTTGTTTCCTTATTGAGCTCAGTTTCAAAGTATGTTATATCTGGCTTATCCGAATTTGAAGGAGATACAGCTATACTTTTAAGATACAGACAAGCTCTCTGTTCGGCCTCGGTGAATAATGCCTGCTCCAATTTTTCATCCACATCTGCTTTTATTTTAGATATAGTATACAGGAAACCACTAACTATCCACAGCATTTGCATCATAAACGCTGCGGATAATCCAGCTATTGCTATTATAACATATTTATTCTTCTTCAGTTTCATTTCTTTTAAATTTTTCAAATGCAAAATTACGCATTTTATCTTAAAACACCATGTTTTTAAGCGTGTTAATTATAAATCTAACATTAATCTAACAATTGCCTAACATTTCTAATACAGAAAAAGCTATATCTTTGCACCTAGAATCAAAAACTTACATAAAATGAAGAATATAGAATTAAAAGAATTGACACAAAAAGAATGTGTTGAAAACTTTGGTGGACGATACGTCTGGGTACCAATCAGTCGAACAGAAGGCTATTGGAAATATGTAGTAGAGAAATAAAATCTACTTTTGCCTCAAATATAGTTTATGATTAAATTCAAGCACATGAAGAAGTTAACAACCAGCGACTACAAGTTGCTAGAAGTAGAAGGTCAGAAATATGTATTTCTGACAGGCAGCCAAGAAATCATGGAGATAACAAATCCGTTATTGACAGCCTACTTCAACCCAACTTGTGAGTCAGAAGCAAAAGGCACTAATGAGGAAATGTTCGAAGAACTGACCTCCGTTCTCATCGCTAAGAGAGACGCTGTGCATATTAGGGAAGATCCAGATAGAAATCCCCGACAAGTGATGTTGACATTGAACACCACTCATCGTTGCAATATGGCATGTAGCTATTGCTTTGCTTTTACCAAGCACCAACAGGCTAAGCCTATGCCTATCAATATTGCAGAGAAGGCGATAAGAAACTTGCTTCGGGATTTTCCGGAAACAGAGCAATACATGTTCTACTTCTTTGGTGGAGAGCCATTATTATGCAAGGACTTTATTCGAGATGCGGTAAGTATCGTAGAGCAAACGTTTCAAGATTACCCTTCCAAGAAATATGGCTTTCTTCTCAATACGAATGGGTTATTGCTTGATAATAGTGAATTACTCAAGTTTTTCAAGGAAAAAGACTTTACTATCACTGTAAGTATTGATGGTCCCAAAGAGATAAACGACTCATGCAGAATGCAAAATTCTGGAGAAGGAAGTTTTAGACATATCATGGCTGGCATTCGTGCCCTGCAACGCTATGAAGTAAAGTTTAATCTGAGAGCAACCATTAGCCCCAGAACAAAAAACTTGTTAGGCATCTTTCTGTTCTTTGAGAATATTGCCATTCCATACGCTTACGCATTTACAATAAATGCCAGCGAGAAGAATAAGCAAGAGACGGAAATAACGTCATTGGCATGGGGGCATATTGAAGAAGAATACCATCAAGTATTTGAGTTTCTTACCAAGAAACTCTTGCATGGCGAAACCATATATAATATGGATTTCAAGCGCAAGTTAGCTATTGTAAAACAGCAGATGGTAAGAACATATAGTTGTGAAGCAGGTAGGGCAAACTTCTTTGTAGACGAGCAAGGTGATTATTACGCTTGTCAGAACATGTTGCCATATCATCAGAATATAGGCAATCTTGAAGATGGCATTTGTTCGGAAAAAGAAGAACAGTTCAAGTCGCAATTCATTACAGACTTAAAAGATTGCCAGCAATGCTGGGCTCGCTATCTCTGTGGTGGAGGCTGCCAAACCAAGCGCATATTCAATACTACATCGCTGGATATATATTGTAAAATCAATCGATTCGAGTGGAATGAAGCAATCATTGCATTTATCCGTATGAATCGTTTGAAGGACATTAAGTAATAACAATCAAACTCAATGACAATGAAAAAATTAGAAAAAATGGGACTTGTTCCCTTGACCAAGAAGGAGAGTGTAGAAGAGAATGGTGGCAATAGTACTATTCCACCTGTCAAACTTCCAGATATCTTAGACAATGGATCTATCTGGTGTTGCATTGATATACCTCCAATGAATCTGTAGTAAAAATTGAACTTGCAAGCTTTTAGAATTATAATAACAATGAGAAAAAAGGAAAATAATAGTTTCCTACTTTTAGCATTTAAGCAGCTAACAGAAACATTACTAGTTGCTATGCTATGCACTTGGTCTTTCCGCATTGTAGCTTCCTTACAAGAAGAAAACAAATACAACCCCGAGTTGCTTACTTTTTCTCACTTTATATTTGTAACATCTATCATAATATGGTGCATAAAGAAATATAAAGTTATATACTTCTTTAAAAAGCAATCTGTAAAAATAATCTTATTCTGTCCAATAATAGCTGTGCTCATATTAATTTGTCTTATATATATTGGGACTATTATATACATACCAAATATTTATAAGTCTGAATTACATAGTCTTCAAGATAGCTATATCGGCATATTAACGTTAGGTGTTATCCAACCCATTGCAGAAGAAATACTATTTAGAGGGACTTTTATGAGCAGTTTATTAAAATGGAAAAAAAATCCATGGTGGGCCATAAGTATTACAACTATAATTTTTAGTTGTATACATTTAAATATATCCCAAATAATTGGAACATTTGTTTTTGGCTTTATAGCAGGTTGGCTGTTTTACAAGACAAACAGCTTGTATCCTTCTATAATTATCCATATCACAAATAATTCTATTTGCTGCTTGTTGGGAAAAGCATCATTTTGTACAACCATGGATCAATTCATAGACTGTAATAAGCTGTTTGGACTTTTAGTTATTATACCTGCATGTTTAGGCTTGCTTATTTATATTATATGTATAATACAAAAAAAATAAAACAAAAAGGAAAAATATGAAAGATTTAACATCTGTAGAATTGTCTAACATTTATGGCGGAGGAATAAAAGAACACATAGGTGATTGGGCTTGGGGCATTCTTATCGACTACATTTTAGGCGATTTGGATGATTTAAAAGAAGGTTATAATGATGGACTTAAATAATATACAATGGAAAAGAAACAAGTTTTTGTAGACTTAACGAGCGAAGAGCTTAGAGAAATCAATGCAGGTGAAAAGACCATTCTTTATTGGATTGGAAGATTTTGTGGTGAATTGGTTAAAACACACCAAGAAAATCCTGGTTTTGGAGATGCATTAGTTATGGCTATGCATTAAATTTTTATAAGGTCAGGTTTTTCATTACCTGACCTTATTCTTATTATATATATATTTATTTATGCTTTTACCTCCAAAATGGGTAGAGAATAGTATTGAGAACTATATCTCTCAGACCACAACTAAGTCTCAAATGATATATTGGGTAGTCTTGGCGGCTATAGTGCTGGCATTCATTTTAATGCCTTTCATCTATGTCGACATCTCTGTCCAAAGCAATGGCGTGATCAGACCTGCCAATGAGAAGACAGAAATCAAGGTCACAGTATCTGAAATAATAAATGAAGTATATGTTTGTGAAGGGCAGAAAGTGAAGAAAGGCGAACTCCTTCTTCGCTTTCGCGCCTCTTCTTCTAACGAGAAGATTGATTATCAAAATCATCGACTCAAAGACTTCGAGGCGCATATCGCCGACTTGCAGATTCTTGCCAAAGGCGGTAAGCCAAGTGTATTTCAATCGCCTGTTCGACTGCAAGAATATCATGTTTTCGAGAGTAAAAAACATGAGTTGCAAGTTGCCATCAATCAAGCTAAGCGAGAATACAGCAGAGAGAAAATACTCTATGACAAAAGTCTGGTTTCGGAAGAAGAATACGAGAAGTTTCTTTACACTTATCAAAGCAAGAAGGAAGAGCTGGCTTCTCTCATAGAATCACAACTGAGCACATGGCAAACCGAACTCAACAACTATCAGAACCAATACAAGGAGATGCAGACTGCCCAAAAGCAAGAAAAGTCGGAAGTGAAGGATCTATATGAAGTAAGAAGCCCTATCACTGGAACCATAGAACAGTTTTCGGGTATCTATCGGGGCAACAGCGTGCAAGCAGGTCAAACTATCGCCACCGTCAGCCCCGACTCTGCCATCTATGTAGAGGCGTATGTATCGCCTAGCAACATCGGATATATATTTAAAGGTATGCCCATCAAGGCACAAATATCCTCTTTCAACTATCATGAGTGGGGCACGCTGAAAGGCAGCGTGGTATATGTGTCGTCCGACTATATGTCGGATGGAAATGGGAATACTTACTTCAAGGTAAAATGCCAGTTACAGCAAAACCATCTGGTGATGAAGAAGACGGGTGCCAAGGGATATCTGAAGAAAGGAATGACCGCCAACGTGAGGTTTATGATAACACGCCGCTCTCTCTTCGACCTGCTCTATCAGAATATAGACGAATGGATAAACCCTACACAAAACAACATTATATAGTAACAGACATCATATCTTCCAAAAAAACATGAAAAGTGGAATTAAGATAAAACAGCTCGACATCACCGACTGTGGCGCAGCTTGTCTCGCCTCAGTCTGTGCTTATTATGGTTTGCAAGTACCCATCATGAAGATTCGTATTTATGCCTTTACCGACCAAAAGGGCACCAACATCTTGGGTATGGTAGAGGCTGCCCAGAGATTGGGATTATCCGCCAAGGGTGTAAAGGGACCTTACGATGCCTTGACTTCAATACCACTCCCTGCCATCGCACTGGTGGTGGTAAAGGATGTGCTGCGCCATTTTGTAGTCATCTATAAGGTTAGCTCTAAGGGTGTAACCTATATGGATCCAGGTGATGGCAAGATGCATAAGGTAACAAGGACCGAGTTTGAAAAAATGTGGACCAACATCCTTATCCTGTTGCAACCCAGCGAATGCTTTGAGCCTGGCGATGAGAAAACAAGCGTTGCCATGAGATTCCTGCAACTGCTTGCTCCCCACAAGAGCATGATGCATCAAGCCCTCTTTGGAGCATTGGTATATAGTATTTTGGGATTGTCCGTATCTGTATATGTAGGCAAGATAACGGATTATGTGCTGGTAGATGAAAACGTAAACCTGCTCAACCTGATGGGCATCATCATGATTGTGCTGCTGGTGCTGCGCACCTTCATCGGTTGCATGAAGAGCATCATTGCCCTCAAGACTGGTCAGCGCATAGACGCAGCTCTCATCTTGGGTTACTATAAGCATCTGCTGCGTTTGCCACAGCAATTCTTCGACACGATGCGTGTGGGCGAAATCATTTCTCGCGTCAACGATGCCGTGAAGATAAGAAACTTCATCAACAATGTGTCGCTCGACTTGATGGTCAACATGATGATACTCTGCTTCACCGTTGTCCTCATGTTTGTCTATTCATGGCAGCTTGCCTTGATAACCCTTGCCTCTGCGCCACTCTTCTTCATCATCTTCTGGGCATTCAATAGGCTGAACCGCAAATATCAGCGCCGCATCATGGAGAGCAGTGCCGATCTGGAAGCACAACTCGTAGAGTCGCTCAACTCCATCTCCACCATCAAGAGATTTGGCATAGAGGAATTTGCGAACATCAAGACAGAGAATAAATTCGTACAATTGCTTCGAAATACCTTTCGCAGTGTACAGGGTTCTATCCTTGCTGGCAACGGAGTGCAGTTTATATCCACAGGTGTTACCATAGCCGTGCTTTGGATAGGAAGCACATTGGTTATTGACCAGAGCATTACCCCAGGTACGCTGATGCTCTTCTATTCATTGGTGGACTATGTCATCTCGCCAATCAGTTCGCTTATCACGGCTAACCAAACCATACAGGATGCCCTCATTGCCGCCGACCGTCTCTTTCAAATCATGGAACTGGAGATGGAAGACAAGGAGATGCTGACCTATGATGTGGAGCCTTGGATGATAGAGGGCGGCATCACCTTCGACAAAGTGTCATTTAGATATGGCTCTCGCAAGCAAGTCTTTGATAAATTGAGCCTTAAGATAGAGGCAGGCAAGACTACCGCCATCGTGGGTGAGAGTGGTTCTGGAAAAACTACCCTTATTTCACTGATACAGCATCTCTATGCCGTACAAGATGGCGAAATCGACATCGGTAGTCATAACATTGTACACATCACCACCAGGAGCCTGCGCCAGTATATCGCCACTGTTCCCCAGCAAGTGGAGCTCTTTGCCGGAAGTGTGGTCGAGAATATTGCCCTTGGAGATTTCGAACCCAATATGAAAAAGGTGGATGAGATTGTCAGTCTCTTAGGTCTGAAAGACTTTATTGATCGATTGCCAAATGGTTATCAGACGCTTATCGGTGAGCATGGAGCCAGCTTGTCGGGTGGAGAGCGTCAGCGCATAGCCATAGCCAGGGCTTTATATAAGAATCCTTCCATCCTGATATTTGACGAAGCTACGTCTTCTCTCGACTCCATATCGGAGAAATATGTGAAGACGACTCTGGATATGCTCGCCAAGCAGGGCAAGACCATCATTGTCATCGCCCATCGCCTGAGTACGGTAAAGACTGCTGACCACATCTTTGTCTTGGAACAAGGCAAGGTAGCAGAAGAGGGCAATCATAAGTCTCTTCTTGCACAAAAAGGCATATATAGCCGATTATGGCATGAACAATTCGATGAAATAGATTAAAGTTGTAAAGACATCTTTATGTTTGCTTGGGGACTATACGTTCAGATATTCCTAGTCAGCGCAATTTAATGCGTCTGCCCTGTCTGGTATCCTTCTAGCAAGAAAGCAAAAATATATATGACAGTAAAGGTGTATCTCGGAGTTTCTGGCTCAATGTTTAGAGGTACTCCTTTGTCTTTCAATGTCTAAATCTCTAAAAAACTGAAAATAAAGATAGCAATATTTGGTAATTTGCCAAAATATTGCTACTTTTGCATTTATAATATTGCAAACTAGTTTGAAAATCATGTCATTAATAGAAATTAAAAAGGTCGAAACAAAGAAGGACTTGAAGACGTTCATCGACTTCCATTACGACCTCTACGAAGGCAACGAATATGATGTGCCTAATCTTTTCAGCGACGACATGAATACTCTGAGCAAGGACAAGAACGCAGCGTTCGAGTTCTGCGAGGCAGAGTATTTTCTTGCCTATAAGGACGGCAAGCTGGCAGGTCGCGTCGCTGCCATTATCAATCATAAGGCAAACAATAAATGGGGCAGGAAATCGGTCCGTTTCGGCTGGATTGATTTCATTGACGACCGCGAGGTTTCCAAGGCTCTTCTCGATGCTGTAGAGAAATACGGTAAGGAGAAGGGAATGGAAGATATTGTAGGTCCGCTGGGTTTTACCGATATGGATCCAGAAGGCATGCTTACCTGGGGCTTTGACCAGCTAGGCACCATGCCTACCATTTATAATTATTCATATTATCCGGAGCACATTGAGGCTCTGGAGGGTTTTACCGTAGATAATAAGTATGTAGAGTATAAACTGATGGTGCCAGATACCATCCCGGAGAAATATTCCAAGATAGCGGCGATGATAGAGAAAAGATACAATCTCCATGTCCGCAAACTTACCCGTAAGGATATTTATCAGGGCGGATACGGACAGAAGATTTTCGACCTCATCAATGATACATACAAGCATCTCTATGGTTATTCCGAACTTTCACAGAAGCAGATAAACCAGTACATCAAGATGTATCTGTCTTTGCTCGACCTGAACTTTGTAACAGCCATAGAAGACTGGACTACCGAGGATCATAAGATGATAGGTATCGGTATTACGATGCCTTCCCTTTCCAGAGCTCTGCAGAAGTGTCATAGGGGCAGGCTGCTTCCTTTTGGCTGGTGGCATCTGCTGCGCGCCATCAAGTTCCATAAAACCAAGATTGTCGACCTTCTGCTCATCGGTATCCAGCCGGAATACCGTGCAAAGGGTGCCAATGCGCTGCTCTTTGCCGACCTGATTCCTATCTATCAGAAGTATGGAATCGAGTGGGGAGAAACACAGGTGGAAATGGAAGATAATGCTGCCGTGCAGGGACAATGGGGCGTCTTGGATCCAGTCCTTCACAAGCGCCGCAACTGCTATATTAAGAGTATCAGGTAAATAGTAATTGTTGTGTTGGCAATTATCTGAAAAACAGAATATTGCAACATCATTTGCTATGTTATAAGAAAATAAATAAGAAATACTAAGGAGGAAATCATGTCTGAAGAAAAAAACTTAAATAACAGCGAATTGAATGCCGCTGATGAGCTTGCCAATGCCCCTCAGGAGCAGCCGGTAGAATATACCGACGATAATATCCGCCACTTGAGCGATATGGAGCATGTGCGTACCCGTCCGGGTATGTACATCGGCCGTCTGGGAGATGGAAATCTGCCGGAAGATGGTATTTATGTGCTCTTGAAGGAGGTGGTAGACAACTCTATCGATGAATTCAAGATGGGTGCAGGCGCCCGTCTGGAAATCGATATTGAGGACAATCTGCGTGTCAGCGTGCGCGACTATGGCCGTGGTATTCCTCAGGGCAAGCTCGTTGAGGCTGTAAGTGTGCTGAATACCGGCGGTAAGTACGACAGCAAGGCGTTCAAGAAGAGCGTCGGTCTGAACGGTGTGGGTGTGAAGGCGGTCAATGCCCTCAGTTCCCACTTCGAAGTAAAGTCGTACCGCGACGGAAAGGTGCGCCATCTGAAGTTTGAGAAAGGTATTCTGAAGAGCGACACGATGGAAGATACTGAGGACGAGAACGGTACCTTTATCTTCTTCGAGCCGGATAATACACTCTTCAAGAACTATTCCTTCCACGATGATTTCGTGGAAACGATGCTCCGCAACTATACTTATCTGAACACCGGACTCACCATCATGCACAATGGCCGCCGCATCTTGAGCCGCCATGGTCTGCAGGATTTGCTGAGCGATAATATGACCAACGAAGGACTCTACGACATCGTCCACATGAAGGGCGAGGACATCGAGATTGCATTCACTCATACCAACCAGTATGGCGAGGAGTATTATTCCTTCGTCAACGGTCAGCACACCACCCAGGGAGGTACGCATCAGAGTGCCTTCAAGGAGCATATTGCCAAGACTATCAAGGAGTTTTACGGCAAGTATGAGTATGCTGACATCCGAAACGGACTGGTGGCTGCCATTGCCATCAACGTAGAAGAACCGGTCTTCGAGAGTCAGACCAAGATTAAGCTCGGAAGTACTACGATGACGCCGAATGGTGGCGAAACCATCAATAAGTATGTGGGCGATTTCCTGAAGAAGGAAGTAGACAACTATCTCCATATCCACAAGGATGTAGCTGAGATTCTGGAGAACAAGATTAAGGAGAGCGAACGCGAGCGCAAGGCGATGGCGGGCGTTACCAAACTAGCCCGTGAGCGTGCCAAGAAGGCGAATCTCCACAACCGCAAGCTCCGCGACTGCCGCATCCATTTCAGCGACGCCAAGAACGAGCGCAAGGAGGAGAGTTCCATCTTCATCACCGAGGGCGATTCTGCCAGCGGAAGCATCACCAAGAGCCGCGATGTGAACACCCAGGCGGTGTTCTCTCTGCGTGGTAAACCGCTCAACAGCTTCGGTCTTACCAAGAAGGTGGTTTATGAGAACGAGGAGTTCAATCTGCTTCAGGCGGCTCTCGATATAGAGGACGGCTTGGATTCATTGCGTTACAACAAGGTGATTGTGGCAACCGATGCGGATGTCGACGGAATGCACATCCGCCTGCTCATCATCACCTTCTTCCTTCAGTTCTTCCCAGATCTCATCAAGAAGGGTCACGTCTACGTGCTTCAGACCCCATTGTTCCGAGTGCGCAACAAGCGAACCAAGATCAAGAACAAGCAGGCGGTGGCTGATGCAGATGCGAAACTGGGAAGTAAGGAGAAAAAGAGCGATTTCATCACGCATTACTGTTACAGCGATGAGGAGCGCCAGCAGGCGATTCGCGATTTGGGCCCTGACCCTGAAATCACCCGATTCAAAGGATTGGGAGAGATTTCGCCTGATGAATTCGCCCATTTCATCGGTCCCGACATGCGGTTGGAGCAGGTTACGCTGCATAAAACCGATCAGGTGCAGAAGCTGCTGGAATATTATATGGGTAAGAACACGATGGAGCGCCAGAACTTCATCATCGAAAATCTGGTGATAGAAGAGGATATTCCGGAGGAAGACTCTGAGCCGCTGGATTAAATGAAGTGAAGAGTAAAGAACGAAGAGTGAAGAATTCAAGTGCTTTCGGGGGGTAACCATTGAAAAAAGCGCTGTTAACTGTTAACCTGTTAACTCTTGAAGGATTTCTCTCTTTCATAAACTTTAAGTTTTAAGAAATGAAGAAATATCTATTCATAGCACTGGTAGCATTCCTGGCAGTAACTTCTGCCAGTGCCCAGTTGCGTATCAAGATGGGCAAGAACAGCCCGATAGAGAAGTTGGGAAGGGCTGAAATCGCCATTACCAACCTTTATGTGGATAGTGTGGATGAGAATAAGCTCGTAGAGGACGCCATCCGAGGCATGCTCGAAAAGCTCGACCCTCATTCTTCTTACGCTACAGCCAAGGAAACCAAGGCGATGAACGAGCCGCTGAACGGCAGTTTTGATGGCATTGGCGTGCAGTTTAACATGGTAGATGATACGCTCCTCGTTATCCAGCCGGTTACGAACGGACCTTCTGAGAAGGTGGGAGTCATTGCCGGCGACCGCATTGTGGCGGTAAACGATACTGCCATTTCGGGCGTCAAGATGAGCAAGGAGGAAATCATGAAGCGCCTTCGTGGTCCTAAGGGAACAACGGTGAACCTTACCATCGTGCGCCGTGGTATCAAGGATAAGCTCATCTTTAAGGTAAAGCGCGATAAGATTCCGGTAACTACGATGGATGCGGCTTATATGATTCGTCCGGGCATCGGATACATCCGATTAGGAAGCTTCGGTCTTACCAGTCATAAAGAGGTAACAATAGCGATGGATTCGCTGAAAAAGAAGGGAATGAAGGACCTTATCTTCGACCTTGAGGATAATGGCGGAGGCTATCTTCAGGCTGCGGCTCAGATTGCCAACGAGTTCCTGCAGAAGGGCGATCTCATCGTTTATACCAGCGGTCGTGCAGCGCCTCGTCAGGAATATAAGGCGCAGGCTAACGGCAGATGGCGCAAGGGCAAGGTGGTGGTGCTCACCAATGAGTTTACCGCTTCTGCCGCCGAGATTGTTTCCGGAGCCATCCAGGATCAGGACCGTGGTGTAGTGGTTGGTCGCAGAACCTTCGGCAAGGGATTGGTTCAGCGTCCGCTGACCTTCGATGATGGCAGCGAGATTCGTCTCACCATCGCCCATTACTATACGCCTAGCGGCAGATGCATCCAGAAGCCATATAAGAAAGGTGACAGGTTGGATTATGCGATGGATCTGGACAAGCGTTACAAGCATGGCGAGTTCACCAATCAGGACAGCATCCATCTTTCAGACAGTCTGAAGTATTACACCTTGCGCAAGCATCGTGTAGTTTATGGTGGTGGTGGAATCATGCCAGATTATTTCGTTCCGCTGGATACAACCAAGTACACCAAGATGCACCGTCAGTTGGCAGCCAAGAGTATCGTCATCAACCACAGTCTGAAGTTCATCGATGCGCATCGTAAGGAGCTGAAGAGCCAGTATAAGGATTTCGATAAGTTCCTCGCCACCTACGAGGTTCCTTCTTCGCTGATAGATGGCATTATCGCCGAGGGCAAGAAGGAGAAGATAGAGCCGAAGGATGAGGCTGAATTAATTCAGACGAAGAAATACCTCGCCCTGCAGCTGAAAGCCCTTGTAGCACGAGATATCTGGGATATGAGCCAATACTTCCAGGTTTGGAACGAGACAAACGAGATAGTTCAGCGCGCCGTACAGTTGCTGACTACGGGGAAGTAAATTAAGTGAAGAGTGAAGAACGAAGAGTGAATAATTCAAGTGCTTTGCTCGTGTAACTATAGAAAAAATGACTGTTAACTGTTAACCTGTTAACCCCGTGAGGTAATGATATAAGAAAAGGTCGTGAGGTTCAA
>OIYK01000068.1_pt1 | contig 20198 bp, 9 predicted proteins | sample 1588361 | NCBI WGS metagenome assembly OIYK01 (sample SAMN03283293) | human gut metagenome | biome: human-associated habitat; material: feces | host: Homo sapiens | place: Peru | collected 2012 | reverse complement strand
TCACTACACATTACCAGATACTGCATATCATTGTTGAAACACTTGCGATAGTTCAAATGAGGCTCACTTGAATCTGGACAGGATGTATCCGAAATTACATCGCGACGTATCTGGCGCTGCGTCGTGACGCGTCTGTTATCACGTCGGGACGTACCAGATGCTACGTCGGGACGCAATTTCGGGAACAGCATTGGAGATTATACGGGAAAAATAGCATCAAAAACAATAGGCATTGAACCGAAAAAACGCCTTTTTGCTCAATGCCTCCTGCCTTTTGCCTCAAAAACACCGCTAAAAATCACCAAAAACACCTAAGTATCGCTATTTTTATGGCAATATATGGCAGATTATGGCAATTAAAAAGCTATTGCAATATCGGTATCAACTAACAATCAGGCTGTTACCAGCTTATATGGCAATATGGCAATTCTTTTACGAAAAAAAATCCTACAGAAGTCTTTCACCACAAGAAAACAAGTTAGAAATAGCATAAAGAGGATTGACTAATATCTTCTTCCCTTTTGGGCTGACAAACTCCCCAAAGTTCTCCAAAGAACAGCGAATGGCATACTTAATATGCTCTTTTTCCATAAAAACATAAAGACTCGCCATCGAACCTCGTAAACCAGACTTCACTTCCATCGGAACAATGTCAATGCCACGAGACAAGACATAATCAACCTCCGAAACGGTTCCACGAGTCAAGTTTTGCCAATAGTATAAGTCATGGCGCTCATTAGGCGACATATACTTTAGTAATTCCAATCCTGCCACCATCTCCGTCAAACTACCCTTATCAACTAAGTCTGCAGCATTGTCAACCAATAGTTCTTTCACTATAGAATTAGTAGAGTCTCCTATTCCTAACAGATTGAGGAGAAAGCCATGATCTATCAGATTATACTTCACAAACTTCGGATTAATCTCTGCACCAAGCGGAATGCCATTTGCCGCAGTATGCCATACAGGTATAATGATACCAGCATCTCTAAGCATCTCCAAAGCATTCTTGACTTGCGCAGTCGTATATCCCCCTTCCACTTGGCTAAACACGAATTTACTCCCCACTTGATGAGCCACACTAAACAATGTTTGACGCAGCAAAACAGGATTGACCTTGGCTTTATATTTCACGAAATCATCTATATAAGTTTGCTTCAACTCACTAAGCACAGAGTCTACTTCCAAATAACTATTCGTATCAACGTACTTAGCCACAGCAGCAGGCATACCACCTATAAGCAAGAATGAACGAAACCTCTCCACTAATCGCTCATAGAAGACATTCATCAATGGCTTTTGAGAGGTTGCATTCCGTTTCATACTTACCAATCCATCATCACCTAAAGCATAAAGGAATTCATCAAAAGACATCGGATATACAAACATCGAACGGATACGCCCTACTCCATAAGCACCTAAATCCTTCAATGCAAATTCCAATAGCGATCCAGCCGCCACTACATGAAGTTCAGGATAATCTTCCTTGAAAAACCACAAGCTATGGATGGCATTAGGGCATGCCTGTATCTCATCTAAGAACAACAAGGTTTTGCCAGGAATAACGGGAACTTTGAAATATGCCGACAATTGCTCCGAAATAAACTTCACGTTTAAATCTCCATCAAAGAATTCCTTGACAGTCTTATCACGCTCAAAGTTCACTTCCAAGAAATAAGGAAAGGACTCTCCCAAGTGTCTAATGGCACTTGACTTACCTACCTGCCTTGCTCCTCTCACAAGCAATGGTTTATGCTCTACAGAACTTTTCCACGCTTCAAACTCTTTATCTATTTGTCTTTTCAGATACTTCATATCTCTATATTATTGATTTTCAATGCAAAGATAATGCAAACGAGCGCAATGAAAGCTTGCTTTCTGATTGCCGAGTGCAGCTTATCTTATGCAAAGATAATGCAAACGAGCGCAATGAAAGCTTGCTTTCTGATTGCCGAGTGCAGCTTATCTTATGCAAAGATAGCACTTTTATCTGAATAAAAGCCAATCAATTAAGCTTTTTTATAAAAAAGTCAGAGGTTATTTGATGCTAAATTATAAAAAAGTCAGAGGTTTTTTGATGTTAAATTATAAAAAAGTCAGAGGTTTTTATCTTATACGTGAAAAAGTTGTCACCTTTAGCCTTGGCTGTAGCAGTTCCCCAAAGTGGACACGAAAAAGCCAGAAAAAAGAGGGTGTACCATGAACTGATAGCACACCCTTCTAAAACAATTAACAATTTCACCAAACTTATTACTTACCAATCTTCTTCATTCTCTCTACCTGCGTCTTTACTACATCCAATGTAGATTTATCGGTAGAAAAAACGGAATTCAGACCTTGCGCTTCCTGAGCAGGATCACCGGTGTAGTCATCACCCACCTGCCACTGCTCGTGCTTAGGATTGGCAAAACCGCCCCATCCCCAGAAGTTGCAACCGGCAAAGTAACCGCCGGATGCAGCATTGTCGCCAACAAGACTGAACACATACTTATAGTATCCATCGCGAGCTTCTGTTGTTGAAGAAGTTGAGAAAGAGAAACCATCACGAGGATAGCCGAACTCCTCCATCACCAATGGCTTCCTGATACGTCCGCATACCTCAAGATGCTCATCAATATACTCCTTTGTGTTCTTGCAGGAGATTCCCAAATCTTCCTGCAAATGGTCTTTTCTAGCCCAACTCCAGTTGTATGGCCAAAGATGAATGTTGCAATAATCCACATTCTTGTCGGCACAGATCCGTTCCCAACAGTTCAGTTCACCTTCACATCCCCATTTTCCTTCGCTACCGATAGAAATCAGATGATTCTTATCGAGCGAACGGATCAGCTTGCTCGCTTCACCCAACCACTTTTCGAAAGCAGGCAACTGCTCTTTGCTGAAAGCTCGAGGCTCGTTACCTATCTGCCATGACATGATGGCCGGGTCGTCCTTATACTTCTTCTTTGTATATCTGTTGGTTCTCGTAAGTATGAATCTCACATAATCATAGAAAAGCTGATGTGCCTTTTCGCAGGATGCATATTTGGCGACGAAGTTCATGAAGGCAGGATAGCCATCTTCGTTAGGACGGGGAGCCTTACCCAAACCAGCCTGCTCCAGATAATAGCCATAACCGCCGCTCCATTCCCAGGAATTGTTCAGGTAGAGCACGGCCAGCATCTTGCGCTTGCCCATCTCCATCAGCAGATAGTCGAGACCGGCAAGAATCGTATCGTTATAAACGCCCGGTGCTTCCTGCAGCGTCGGCTCAACCTTGGTCTTCACTCCTCGTTTTCCATCAGAGCCCACCAGGATGCGGAGGTTGTCAATGCCCATCTCCTTCATCTTGTCGAGTTCCTTGCAGAGACGCTCACGGTTGCCGCCCTGCCCTTCAGAAGCGAGGATGGCACCATACCAGAAATTGGTACCTACATAATAATAAGGTTTACCGTCGCGAACGAAATGTCCGTCTTTCACCTGCACAAAGTTTGACTTCGCAGAGATATTGCATGTAGCCAATGCCATCATCAATAAAATAAATATCTTCTTCATTTATTATTTAAGTTTACAGTTTAAAGATTCATTTTCGGTTGCAAAGATACTAAATAAGGGCAAAAAAGCATGATACTTTTTTGCCCTTTCTACATATAAATCTAAACTATGCTTATTTATTATTGCTTTTTCTGCTTTTTTCTAAGGTTTCGGATAGATTTTCAGGTAATCTTCCATCCCTTCGGCTGCTCCCTGCATCACACCTTTAAATATATAAGAGTCGGAAACCACCTGCTTCTTTCTGTCGAAGATGGTCATGTGAGGAAGAGGCTGCACATTGATATCCCAGACATACGGGATAAGACCTGCCTTCATCATTTCGGCAGTCACAGCACCATACCATGCCATCATACTCTCATTATGCTTCTCCTGATTACCACCGAAGAGAGAGGCATCCTTACGGTTGGCACCATATTCACCGATGACTACCGGATAGCCCAGATCTACAAACTTCTGTTTCATCTTCATCACCTGATTGGTGATATGCTGGTAGGCATCCACGTTCTTATTATTATACCAGATGGTGTTTACGGTTCGCCCCTGGTCATCGGCAGGCGCATGTCCTTTCCAATAAAGAGCCACCTTGCCCCAATCGGCATCTTTGTCCATCAGGGTAAATATATAAGGATTGTAGAAATGAACCTCTGCCATCAGACGGTTCTTTACCTTATCCTTCAGACGGGTGATGTCGTAAGAATCCTTGGCAGCCAAATCAATCTCGGTCTTTGGAGTCTGTACGATGAGCACACGGCTGGCATTATTACCACCGGTAGCACGGACGGCATCGATAAACACCTGTTCGTATGCCAGGAGCCGGTCGGCAAACTCCTTGCTTTCGGGAGCCAGCATGTCGCCTTGAACCTGCGGACTGGCGCCTCCCACTCCCGGTTCGTTGAGGGCAGCAAAGAGAACCCGCTGGTCATACGTCTTGAATTCTTTTGCTATATTCGTCCACAGCTTGCGGAACATCTCCTTATATTCTGTCACATTCGCCTCACTGGTAAAGGCATCATGCTCCATCCATCCGCCATCCCAGTGTTCGTTGATGATGACACAGAGACCGGCATTGAGACCATAGTTTACGATTTCCTTGATTCGTTTCATCCAGACAGGATCTATGGTCATATTCTCCTTATCCGTAAGATGTCCAGCCACCCAGGATGTAGGGATGCGAAGACTGTTGAATCCCTGCTGTTTCAAACTCCGGATATAGCTCTCAGTAGTCTTATCATTCTGCCATGAAGTTTCTGACTTCAGTCCAGCCTGATTGGTAAAGACATCATTCCAGTCGCACGCCTCCATCGTATTACCCAGGTTTACTCCTGGAGCCATATAGTGAGCCAGTTCGGTAGCCGTGAGTTTCATTTTCGAGATACGACCATCCACTGGTTTAACCTGTGCGCCAGCCCAAGCGAAATGAGCAGCAGCCAATATAATCATAACTATCTTCTTCATATATCAATCTAACGTATTATCGGGTTTTGAAGTTATCATGTTGCAAAGATAGCGAAAAAACTGTAGCGTGAATGTATACTTTTGATAAAAGGATAGGTATATTATGTTAGGATGTACGATATTTGCACAAAAAAAGGACGCACATCAGAGAAAGATTCCCCGATATGCGCCCACACCTACTTTATATCAAACCTAAAGACTTAATATCTCGTTTCTTATTACCATGGGTATTTGCCCTGGCTTGCACCCTTCATGATGGCATCGAAGATATACTGTTTCTTCACTACGCCATTGGTGCAATCTATCACGTCACCAGTCTCCCAGTAGCAAGGCACACAACCATTATCCTTGGCAACCTTGGTAACATACTCGTCGAAGTAAGCCACAGACTTATCGTGCAATTCCTGATTTTCACCTTCTCCTAATGTACGGAAGGTAGCGGCATACTCACCGAGAATAACAGGAATACCCTTGTCTACGAACTTAGCCTTCATCTTAGCCATCTGAGCGTCAACCCAAGCCTCAGCAGAAGCGTCAGGAGTATTACGGTTGCTGCCAGCAAGTTTATTATCCTTGCCCCAGTAATAGTACATATTACCCCAATTCTCATCCTTATCCATCAAACAGAACTGATATGGCTCATAGAAGTGAACCTCTACCATCAGACGGTCTGGCACCTTGTCGGTAGGGAATGTTGCCACATCTGTTTCATTTGCGTTATCCATATAGTTGCAGGTATTTGAGATATCAGCACCGAGTCCCTGAACGATGATAGTACGAGAAGCATTATTACCACCAGTAGCTCGAACAGCATCTATCATGGTCTGCTCATATCTAACCACACGCTCCACAGCATATTTATCACCCCACATTTCCGGTTTACCAGAAGTTTCGTTCATACCTGGCTCATTACAAGCAGCAAAGAGGAGGTGCTCATCAAAGTCCTTCATGTAAGAAGCCACTTGAGTCCAGATAGCCTTCTGTCTTGCAATGATAGATGGTTCCAACAGATCGTTGAAGATATTATCTTCAAGCCAACCGCCATTGCTATCAGTATCACTATCCTTATCATAATGACAATTGAGGATAACATACATATCATTCTGAACACACCAGCTGATGACTTTCTTTACACGATGAAGCCATTTGGTATCAATGGTGTAAGCAGGATCTGTAGAACGATGAGTAAAGTGAGCAGCCCAAGCGCAAGGAATACGGACGGTATTGAAACCAGCATTCTTCAAACTCTTGATATACTCCTCTGAAATTTTACCATCATTTCTCCAAGAGCCCTCACCTGATGGAGCCTCCAACAAGTTGCCGAGGTTGATGCCAGCATACATCATGCTTGCCAGTTCCTTGGCATTGTGAGCCATTTCTCCTTCAGGAACAACAAGAGGTTCACCAGCCTGGGTGATAGAAATCTCCTTCATGTTGGTACCCTGTGTCACCTTGATGAGAAGGCTGCGAGAATCTTCTTTCTTGTTCGTAGAAACTGCGAAAGAATAGTTATATACATTTCCCTCTGTACTACCCTCTGTCAAGGTAAGCCAAGAGACATCCACTTTCTTACCGGCATCATCCTTGTCTCTAACCACAACGAGCGGTTTACTGGATGCCGTCACCGAGAATGTTCCTGTAGTAGCTTCGTTGCTGAGGGCAAACTCAGTGCCCTCAACATGGAAGATTTCAGTAACATCATTATCGTCATCACTACATGCCGCCATCACGAAACAGAAACATAAGGCAAGCATGGTTGCAAATATCAATTTTACTTTCTTCATAATCGTATATTTTTACGTACTACGTTATTTTTACCACTGTGGTACAGGGAAGAGGCTATGAACAGTGAACTTAGCGCGCATAGACTTCTTAAAGCCCAGCTCTCGCATCAAATCACCATCCTTGACACCAAATGCACAATTATCCTTTGTAGCACCATAGCAATTAAATAATTCCAAACGATACTTAGGATTCTCATTGGCGTCAACCACCTTAGACTTATCGTAAGAAACAGCCTGACCGTCAAGATAGAACTCATCCAAAGTACTGTGTGTGCCTGGGAAGAAACCATAAAGGTCAGCAAACTCGATAAAGGTCATGATAGTACCACCTTCAAAGCCAGAACCTTCATAAGTCATATCGAACTGATTGTTCTCGAGAGAGTATTGACCCTCGTCACTCTTAACAACTTTCAAAGTAGAACCATCGTTATATCCCCACAACTGAGCCTCACCTTCACCCCAGCCACGAACGGCATTGAATGTAGGAGTATAGACACCAGTACCATCACTAGTTGTAGAAACTACAGTGAATGTTACCTCCAAGGTTTTATTGAAGGCAAGAGCAGGTTCACCTGCTTCACCAGGACCTCCACTAGCACGGAATGGGGAATTCTGAGCAGTACCAGTACCCCAGATATTGAACAACTCTACACGATAGTTGCCGTTAGGCTCGAGGGCACCATAATGGAACTTGTTGGCATCAAACTTCAAATCCTGTCCATCAGCCTTGATAGCATCAATACGAACCAACGCTTTAGGATATTTTGCAGCAAAGCCTTCCAAATCAAGAACGTAAACCTTACCATTGGTACGGGCTTCTGTTGTTTCAAGTTTAACAGTATATTGACCAACAGCCTTTGACCCACCAGAAACGACCGTTGTAGCGCCATCCCAGTTGCCACCATCACCCCAAGCAGTCAACTTGGCAACATAGCCATTCTTGACATCAGAGGTTACATAGTTATAAATCATCAGCTGACCATCACCAGAACGGATTACACCCAACTGAAGCGCCTCGTCAGAAAGAGACATCACCTTGATCTTGGTTTCATCAGTACGAGTGATACCACCAATATACTCTACAGCATTCAGAGGGTCAATGGTCATTGTGATTGTCTTATTCTTCTCATCCACGGTAAATGTACCTTCAGAATCCTTATAAGAACCATCAGCCTGAACCTGATGAACCTTTACCTTATCATTGCCATCTTCATCCTTATAGAATGTCATTGTACCATTACAATGGCTAGGATCAGTGATAGCCCATGACTTAATATTTGCATACTCTGCATCCCAACCGGTAGTTTCACCTACAACAGGCTGGTTATTGGTATAAGAAGCCCAACTTGCATCCTTGCCATAGAAGAATACAGGACCTACAAACTTATAATGAGACTCATCTGGTTTCAAGTCAAACTCCCAAGTATTATACAACTTCTCCTTAACAAACTTCACATTCTTCGCTACAGACACAGGGCGGATAGCCAATGCCTGATAAACAGGAGTAGAAGTACGACGGTCTGAATTACGGTCGAAACTGTAGCCCAAAGCAAACTGCTTGTCAGCAGGATTGATAGAGCCAGAGAGATAGAGGCCATTGATACCCTGACCAGAAACAGTCTGCTGAGTACGAGAACCTGCTGCTGGCAAGAAAATAGAATTACCATTAGGACCTGTAAGCTTGTAACCAGCTACACCAGCCTGTTCTACCCATTCTTTCTTACACTCTCTGAACAATTCCTCAAACTCTTCCACTGTTGGCATTGTCAACCAAGAGCCATAAGCCTTGTTGGCAACATCACGATCTGTCTTATAGATGTCTTCAGAAGCATAATCTTCCATTAATACGCTGGTCTTGAAACCAGTCATATCACCAAATCCGAAGAGACCACCTAACTCAGTTTCACTGGTAGCACCTACATTATACTTAGCCCACTTGGTAGAGAGACCAAGGTCTACGAGATCATTGTCTGGATCAAAGTTAGACTCAGGAGTTGTAAACTCTCTTTCCTCACCATAAACAACACCATTACCCAAGTCGAGGTAAGCTGTATAGTGATAAGTAGTATTAGGCAACAAGCCCTCTGTCTTTACCTCATAGTTGTCGTTGATACCATCAGCCTGAATACGTACACCCTTGCGGATTTTCTCTGTCTTTGTATCAGGTGACAGGATTATACCGCTTACGGCATCAGCAGGAGCTTTCTCCAAAGAAGCCTGGAAAGTAACAGTGGTAGCAGTCAGATCTTTTACTTCACCAGTGATAGCCTTGGAATCGGTCAAGACTGCACTGGAGACAGTACCCGTATAAGTAACGTGACCCTGCAAGGTAACGAAAGCCTGATAGTAAACCACCTGACCAGGAGTACCAGAGATAGACGCACTGAACTCAGAGGTACTTTCGCCGGTTACTTTCTCAGAAAGATTGTCCTCGGCATCACCATACATGAATCCTACAGTGTAAGATCCGGACGACTGACTTTCGAGTCCCTTCACCGTACCATGGAAGATAGCAGAAGAGGCTGTAACGTCAGCAGACCCCGTAACAACGGAATTTTCATCCAGCAATGGGGTTGTGCTAGGAGAATAGTCATCGTCAGAGCATCCTGCGAAGAAGATGCTCATGACAAATGCCATTATTCCAAATAATATTTTATTCTTCATAATTGAATTCTATTAAAGTTATTGAATCGTACAAGAAACAATCTCCACATTAATACCGGAAAAATCCAAGTCCTTCTTTGTCCAATCTCCCTGAGCATATCCAACAAGTTGAATAGACAGGTCAAGACAGGTACTGGTAAAGGTCTGGGTAGAGCCCGTTGTATTTGTCAGAGAAACAGTAGTCTCGCCATTGGTATTCACCTCTACAGCATCGCTAAGATCGAAGCAACCAGGTTCCCAAGTCTGCTTGATGTTATTATCTATGAGCGCACACTTAGGTGTTTTGTCCCATGTCAGGCCACTAATCTTGAAAACAACAGTGATGGTCTGATTCTTCTTCAGTTTCACCTTAGTAACATCCTTAAAGAGGCCTTTACCACTTTCACCATAATGATGGAAACCTACACGGAGGCTGTTGCCCTCTGCCCACATGATGCCCTCATTGTGAAGAATGGAATTGTCTATAGGCACGATAGTAGGACCAGTCTGTCCACCACCAATAGCCTTATGGTTAAGGCAAGCAACGAGATAAGTATTGACATTACCATCAGCATCCTTTGCTTCAGGAACACCAATCATCAACTGACCAGCAGCATCCTCGCCCAAGACTGTAAACTCACGAGTTCTCAACTTGATAGTACGCTTATCGCTAGAAGCTGCAATGATATTGATATACTTATTGAATACCAACTTGTTACCATCCTTGATTTCCAGTCTACCTTCGAGTTCCTGACCATCGCAGTCTGTACAAGTAAACTTGTAGAAATCCTGACCCGTAATCTTCTCAATAGAAAGCTGGAAGTTATCCACAACAGCGTCTGCAGGCTTAGGAGCCCATGTGTTGTTATACTTATCACCAATTACAGACTTCCAACGAGCAGCATTCTGAACAGCCATTTCCTGCTTGCTAGGTACACCATTCGTATTCGATGTTGCGTAAGTAAATGGAGAATTGTTCCACCACAAGATATCATAAGGCTTTTCTGAATCGAGAATGAATGTAGCCTTATTACCAACATAAGATACATCATTATGTTCGATAGTGAACAAATCTGTTGCCAAGTTAGGATACTCAGGAAGTTTAGGAGAAACAACATCCAAGAGCTTGTCGGCAGCAGGAATACATTTACCCTTAGTATCCAGAACTTCCTGAGAAACGAAGTTCCAGATGATATACCAGTTACCCTCTGAGTTGGTACGACGAGTAGCCAACTGAAGCATATAAGGAGTCAGTTCAACTATAGAGATATCCTGGGTATAGTTAGAACAAACTTCATCAAATCCTACGTTGTGCATGGCATAGCAATCTGAGAAAGAAATCTTAGGCATGGTCTTCTCTTCCAAGTTCATGTTGAACTTACCAATGAGATTAGAGCCAGTACTAGCTCCCTTAGTTCCAGCCTCACCACGATACATCGTAGCCACACAACCATTCTTGGCATCCATACTGAACTCCATATATGAATCCATATAAGGGTCAGTCTCAGGAATCAACCAGCTCTGGAATCCTGGATCCCAGTTAGGCTTAAAGTTCTCAAAGAGAATATCCTTGTAAACATTGCCGAGCTTGTCATCCTCTGTAAATCCCTTGCCATCACCATCAGGATCATATGGGTATGCATACATCACAGGGCCAGAACACTGACCGATGCCAAAGCTTGCATAGCAAGGAATCCATTTCTTCTTGACACCAGCAGCCAAAGTCTCAGCGTCAGGGAACTGACCACCCTTATAATTCTGATCAGCCAGATAGAACCACTTGTTATCGTTCAAGAGCGAGAAGTCGTTCTGTGGAAGATTAAACTTGTATGGTTCACCATAAACCACACCACCATTGGTCTCAACACCAAAAGTAACCTCGTAGTCACCAGCAAATGGCAACTCCAACTTCTGAACCGGTTTCTGAGAACGACCTGAAGGAGTAACCCAAAGAGCCGTACAATCAGGAATATTGGATGTCAAGGTCACAACATTGCCATTAATGGTCACGGTATAAGCCTTGCCCTCCACCAATTCCTCAGGAGAGTAAGACTTGCCGCCCATGCTCAAGTCGTCAGGCGAACAAGCCGCCATCAAGAATGTAGCAAATATGGCAAGTACCATATATATATGATTGAATAATTTCATATTTTCCGATTTTTAAATGATTAAAATCAACTATACTTATTACCATCCTGGGTTCTGTGTCAAGACATTACCAGAAAGTGTAATCTGAGTATTAGGAATCTGCATCAAGCCCTTCTTGGCCGTAAAGTTTGACTCCACGAACTTGGTCTTTGCAGCAGCACCACCATTCTGGACAGAAGCACCATTCTGAGCCTCAGCAATTGTCTTTGCAGCAAAAGCTCCATCCTTTTCGTAGCGCATCAGATCCCAATAGCGAAGACCTTCGAAAGCAAACTCGATAGCACGCTCCTTGCGAATATTGTCAATGCTATACTCCTCTGGGAGTTCACCGGCACGGGCACGAACCTGGTTCAAACCAGAGTTAGAACCTGTCAACTCAGACTGCATCAAGAGAACATCAGCATAACGCATGATGGTATAATCCTGATAATAGGTGATATTCTGGTGCTGTTCACCGAGTTTGAAGCCTACCTCCTGACGGGTACCATCTGCAAAACACATAGGTGCATACTTGCGAGTATAGTAACCTGTGTATTCGTAGGTATCATTCAAGTCAGGAGTGAACCCTGCTTCCTTGCAGCTCCATGCACAGGCAGAGAAACGAGTGTCGTCCTTAAACTGCTCTACGAAAGAAGGGGTAACTGAGCAAGCACCCCATCCACTGGCGATGCAAATATCAGCAGCACTGCGGTTACGAGGACCCAGATAAACAGAGAAGGTGTTACCATCACCATTTCCGTTATAGTCGTGGGTAGAATTGAACTTCATGTTGAGTACAATCTCCTTAGAGAGACTACCCTGACCAGCCTTCCAAGTCTTGCCATCATACCACTTACCTGCATAAGTTGTACTCCAAGCATACTCTCCGTTAGAAGAAGCATCCTTGGTACAAGCAGGCATCCAGAGGTCTTTGTAGTTAGCCTCCAACTCATATCCTCCATTTACCACTACATCATTGATTGCTACAACAGCATCCGACTTAGAGCAAGCAGGATGCTCCTCACCATAGTAACCTGTATAATAGAGGTACGCGCGAGCCATCATAGCCTCGGCAGCATACTTGGTAATGCGACCATCATTGCTATCACGACTGTCGAGCGGATAAGCATCGGCAGGAATATTGGCAATGGCATACTTGAAGTCATCAAAGATAGTCTGGTAAACATCCTTAACCGGTGTACGAGGAATGTTTTCCTCAGATGGTGTCAACAGCAAAGGCACATCACCGAACAGGCGAGCCATATCAAAATACAGGATGGCACGGATAGCGCGAGCCTCACCAAGAATGCGACCCTTCACCTTGTCATCACCACCCCAATTGATGGTATTCTCTGCAGCAATCAACTGATTACAGCGAAAGATAGCTGCATAATAGTTCTTCCAGTCTGTATTGAACAAGTCGTTATACGAAGGAGCGATGCTAATATCAAACTGGTCTATCACATTGTTATTCTTGGCATCGGAAAGTCCCAGACCAGCAAAAGCCTGATCAGAAGCAAACTCAGCCATCAAATACATACCGACACCCGCATCAGTATAGGTGCGTTGCCATCCATCATAACAGCCCACGAGATCAATCTCTGCTGTCTCTGCATTACTGTAAGCAGTTTCAGAGTTGAGGTCGGTCTTGGACTCTGTATCTAAGAAATCATCGCACGAAGTAAGTGTCAAAGCTGACAAAATCAACGCACTCATGAATATATGTTTTCTTTTCATATCACTTTCAATTTTAGAGTTAGAATGCAACATTTACACCTACAATGAAAGTACGTGGATGTGGATAGTAACCCATATCAACTCCTGATACCCAAGAGTCGCTGCTGTTACCATCTGTACCATTGTATGAACCGATTTCTGGATCCATACCATCATACTTGGTCAAAGTAAAGAGATTCTGCACCTGGAAATAGAGGCGCAACTTAGAGAGACCCTTCCAAGAGATAAGTTTCTTGAAATCATAACCCAAAGTAAGGTTCTGCAAACGGATGTAGTCACCATCCTGCAAATAGAGGTCTGAGAACAACCAGTTACCTACATCTCCGTATGTAACACGAGGCATCTCATTGGTTGTACCCTCACCTGTCCATCTGCCTAAAATGCGATGACTGTAATTGCCCTGTGAACCACTAGGGTCACGATAAGACTGTGCAATCTGGAAACCGGCAGCGCCAGTGAAGTTTGCACTCAAATCAAAGCCCTTATAACCAAGGGTAAGATTGAAACCGAAAGTATACTTAGGAAGACCATTACCCAGATCAACCTTATCATTAGCATTGATAGCACCATCATGGTTAACATCAACATACTTTACATCACCAGGCTGTACATTTGACTGGAGCACACCATTACCGGCAGCAATCCAATTATTGATATCCTGCTGGCTCTGGAAGATGCCTGCTGTCTTGTAACCCCAGAAGTAACCGATTGCATGACCATTCTCTGCACGATAGAATTCCTCAGCATTCTGATAAATCTGGTTGGTAGCACCATGGATGATACCATCCAATGTAGGAATATTACCTACTTCATTGTGGTTGTAAGCGAAGTTGGCACCTACACTATAAACAAAGTCCTTGCCAATCTGATCATTCCAGGAAAGACCAAGTTCGACACCCTTATTCTTTACATCACCACCATTGATGACTGGACCTTGAGTACCGGCTGTTGCCAATACTGGAGCCTGTACCAACCAATCCTTGGTGTTCTTGATATAAGTATCGAATGTCAGAGAAAGACGCTGACGGAGGAAACGTGCATCGATACCGAGATTGTACTGTTCAGAAGTCTCCCACTTCACTTTCTCATTTGCCAAGCGGCTAGTGTATGCACCCATTACCCAGGCATCTGTACCACCGGTAGCACCAAAGTTGTAGTTGGTTTTGGATGTTGTAACAGGAGCCAAATACTGGAAGCAGTTGACATTGGCATTACCTACCTGACCCCAAGAGAGACGGAGTTTCAAGAAATCCAACCAAGAAGCTGTAGACTTCATGAACTTTTCCTCAGTCAATGTCCAACCTGCAGAAACTGATGGAAAGTAACCCCAACGGTTGCCTCTTGCAAACTTAGAAGAACCATCGGCACGCATGGTTGCATTAACCATATAACGGTCTTTCCATGACCAGCCCAAACGAGCGAAGAAAGACTGTCCACGAGTAGGGTTATATGGAGCACCGCTGATGGTACGGTCGCTTGAACTCTGGTCGGTGTTCTTGACATAAGCATGATCCCAATCATTGAAACCAGCGGTCAAGCCATAACCGGTACTACCAGAAGAGCTACCATCATACTTAGAAGTCTCGCTACCAATCAAGGCATTAATATGATGTTCCTTGATATTGAAATCATAAGTCAGGGTATTAGTCCAAACCAGAGAGATACCACTACCGTCACTCTGACTAACCTTAGTGATACCATTACCACTCTGTGGAGTAAACTTATAAACAGGAGAATAAGAACGATAGTCTGAACCACCGTAATTAACAGCAAAGACTGTCTTAAACTTCAAGTTCTTGATAGGCTCAATCTGAACATATACATTTGCATCAACTGAAGTAGACTTGCTCTGATTGTAACGGTTCATCATCATGGTACCATAAGGGTTACCATCATTCACATTCCAGTCAGAACTCTCTGTAGAATTAAAGTTTCCATTGGCATCATAAACAGGAACCAAAGGGGAGGTTGTAAAAGCACCACGAAGGTTATTGTTATAAATATTACCTGTGTTCATACCACGGCTATCCTTATAAACAAAGCCTACATGCTCACCTACAGTAACCAAACCATTGAACATTTTATGTTCTGAATTGGCACGAAGATTATACCTTTTATAATAAGAAACGTCAGAACCGCCAATGAGACCGTCCTGTCCTGTATAACCACCAGAAATAGAATAAGTAGAAGTCTTGCTACCACCAGTGAATGCCAAACTATGGCTGGTAGTCAAGGCACCATTATCTACAGCCTGGTCAATCCAGTCTGTATTATTGATAACACCTTCTGCATTACGAATACCTCTCAAAGACATCCAGTCAACAGGAGACATACCTGAGTTGAGGCGAGCCTCATCCATAATTGTCATATACTCAGAGGCATCGAGCATACTTATCTGTCGGCCCAATGTCTGCCAACCTACATATCCATCGTATGTAATTTTGGAAGAACCTTCCTTACCGCTCTTGGTTGTAACGAGGACTACACCATTGGCAGCCTGTGCACCATAGATAGCAGCAGAAGCAGCATCCTTCAACACGTCGATGCTCTCGATGTCGGCTGGGTTCAAGGTGGTGATATCACCGCCCACGCCATCAATCAAGTAAAGAGGCTGAGAGTTTCCTACGGTACCCAAACCACGAATGGTAACACTCATGGCTGCACCTGGCTGACCAGAAGTAGAAACGATGTTAACACCAGGTGTCTGTCCCTGCATGGCAGAAAGAGGGTTGGTGGTGTTAAGCTTGGCGATGTCGTCACCCTTCAACTGAACGGTAGCACCCGTCACCAGCTTTTTCTTCTGAACACCGTAACCTACTACGACAACTTCATCAAGTGACTGCTTGTCTTCGTTTAAGGTTACGTTGATTGTCGAACCTGTGACTTTAATCTTTTGGGTGATAAAGCCCAGATACGAAACTTCGAGTGTTTGTCCGTTCTTTGCTTCAATGGTAAAGTTACCATCCAGGTCAGTAACGGCACCCGTCTTTGTACCCTGCACCATGACACTTGCACCAATCAATGGTTCATTGTCACTGCCAGAGATGACAGTACCCTTAACCGTCTGAGCATTGAGGACACCCGCTCCGATTCCTAACATTGCCTGGAACGCCAACATGATGGCTACCAGAGCAACTTTGCAGAGCATGTGGCTCTGCGAGAATTTCTGAGATGTTTTTCTCATAATTACTTTAGGTTTAAATTAATAATGTTGCTTCTAGGTTTAATATAGGGCCTATGTAACATAGGTCGAATATTGCCTTTATATAAATAAGGTGTAAGCCTCGGTTATGAGGATTTCCTCGATTTATCGTTGTTTACATTTACTTTTCGTTGGCAAAGATAGATAAAAAACAGACACAATGGGGTATGTTTTAGTTAATCTATTACGTATAAAATGTTGCATAACCTACATTTTTTAACGAAAAAGCACCAAAATGTAGCATAAAATACATTTCGGTGCAAAAATTGCTTAATTAATATGATATTTTATCAATCCCGGCATCGGGGCTTTCAAAATCTGCGAAATCTTGAGATGAAACTCATCCTCCATCACATTTCTCAAAGGTGATTCAAAGTAATGAGCTATGCTTCCAACAAAACCAAGCATCGGGATTTCTTCTTCCAAGGATGAATGCCATGCCTTCATGCCTGGCTCCAACTGGCTTAGATCTTCGGTGCTCGCCTTGACATATTTAATATAAGGTGTGAGATTCTTTGCATAAAACTGATTGAAGCTCTCCAATATCATACGATAGAGCGCCATCGCTTCATTCAGTTCGTCGGTTCCGTTCTCATGTTTCTCACCTTCTGCTATCTGTTCTGAGATAAAAGGACAGATGGAAGCCAGGAAGCGATTGGCAAGCGGCTGCCTGTATACCTTATTAATAATAGTAGGATAATCCAAGCCCGACCAGGCAAGATATTTATTCTTTAGTGATACAGGCAAAGTGCCCTTGAAGATACCATTGAGGAAAAGTTTGCCGATTACTGCCCCACTACCCTCATCGCCCAGGATATATCCCAACGGAGGCGTGTTCATCACAATCTTCTCTCCATCGTAAAGACAACTGTTGGCACCGGTACCCAAAATACAGGCGATACCCGGTTTCTTGCCAAAGAGGGCACGGGCTGCTCCCAGCATATCACCTTCTGCCTCAACCTTGGCTTCAGGAAAAGACTGCTGCAAGAGTGATTTCATGCGAGACTTCATCGCCTCGGTTACTCCACTGCCATAAAAGAAAACCTCCTGAGGCTGCTCTGACAGAACAAGTTCCTTACACAATACATCCAAAATCTCGGCATCACTCTGATGAATCGGACTGATGCCCTGCGTCTTACAGGTAACCATCACGTTACCCTGTTCATCAACCAGAGCCCAATCGGTCTTGGTACTGCCACTATCTGCTATGAGTATCTTCATATTCTTATCTGATTAATTAACGTATCCTTTGACGTTGCAAATGTAATCAATTTATATGAAAAATGCAAAAGATAACCCTAAAAATCGAACGTAAAGGTGCTAATATATCAAAAAAGGCGGTTTTCTCTTTGCTTTTTCACGAATTATTAATAACTTTGCAGTCAAATTTACTAAATATGAAGAAGAGACTATACATCATAATTCTGCTGATGGTGGCATTCGTGCTGCCAAGCAACGCAGTGCTCAAGGAAGCCAACCTGGACACAACGCTCTATATGCTGCGTACAGAATTGACCAACTATCACATAGACTTGGAGAAACAGAACCAAGCTGCCAAGGCTCAACAGTTGGCTGTGATTCAGGAACTCATCAGTATTGTGAAACAGGCTGACCAGAACTCCATCATGCTCTATTCGCAGCGCAACGGGTATATTTTCGACATGACGTATGCCTGTCATGAGGCTACAGAGCAGTTTAAGAAGTTTAAGTCGAAGGCTGTTCCTTTCCGCCAGATGATCAAGAAGAACAATGTTGAGGTGGCGCGTTTCGATTCGCTCATCAACTATCTCTACGGCATGAACACCATGTTTCTCAGCGAAGAAGCACAGGTGAACCGAAACGTAGACCTGACTCTGGCTGTCAATATCCGCCGCCAGCTGGTAGAGAAACAGAAACAGCTGCAAGCCTATGTGCAGGCTTACGACCGAACCGACCGTAAGTTACAGGCACTCAACGACTATGCCAACCGCAGATACGAAGATATCCAGAACAGCATCTTCAATAATGGAGGCGACAACTATCTGCGCATACTCCGTAACTTCAGCATGAACTATAAGGAGGCGAAGACGTCTGTAACCGAGAAATACAAGCCCGTACCAGGCATGATGTCACAATGGGATGTACGTATCATCTTCATCCTCTTCGGTATCATCATCTTCTGGGGTCTCATCTCCATCTTCCTCAATCTCTTTACCATCCGCATCGTGATTACCCAACTCATGAAGCATGGTATGTTCGAGAACAGAAAGGAAAGTTTTATGGCTAAGCGTCCATGCCTTATCATGGCGATGACGGTAGTAACCTTCGCTGTTATCCTGGGTATCGTAAGAATGGCGGTTACCCAGAACTTCGTGATTATGGCAAGCCAGCTGCTGGTAGAATATTCCTGGCTGGTTGGCGTCATCCTGGTATCTATCCTGCTACGTGTAGACAACGATAAGATCAAGAATACCTTCCGTATCTATTCGCCATTGATGCTGGTAGGTTTCATCGTTATCGTATTCCGTATCATCCTGATACCAAACGACCTGGTAAACCTTATCTTTCCACCAGTCCTCCTGCTCTGCGCTCTCTGGCAGTGGAATGTGATAGGCAGAAAGCACAATCAGGTATTGCGTACCGACAAGACATACGCATTCATATCGCTTGCCGTATTCGGAGTAAGTACCATTTTTGCCTGGACAGGTTTCACACTGCTTGCCGTTCAGCTTATCATCTGGTGGACCATGCAGCTTACCTGCGTGCTTACCATTACCTGCTGCGAGGGATGGCTCAGCGTATATGCCAAGCGTAAGAAGTTGGCAGACAAGGCGATTACCGACAAATGGCTGTATCGCTTTATCTATAAGGTATTGCTCCCTATTTCAGGCGTACTCTCGTTCATCATCTCTATCTACTGGGCTGCAGATGTATTCAACATGAGTGATACGACATGGGAGATATTCAACAAGGATTACATCAAGACCAGCAACTTCACAGCATCGCTTTTCAGTATTTCAGAGGTAGCTTGTCTGTACTTCCTGTTCAACTACATCAACATTACTTCTGTAGATTTCATGCGTCATCACTTCGAGAAGGCAGATCCGAGGTCAGCTGCTTCAAAGATTGTGATGTTCAAAAACGTGATGCAGGTGATTATCTGGGGTATCTGGCTGATGATAGCCCTGAATGTATTCCAGGTTGGAAAATCATGGCTGCTTGCTATCTTTGCCGGCTTATCAACTGGTCTGGGTTTTGCATCAAAGGATATTCTCGAGAACATCTACTACGGCATCTCTCTGATGATGGGCCGTGTGAAGGTGGGTGACTATATTATCTGTGACGGCACCCGTGGTAAGGTAAGCAGTATCAGTTATACCTCTACGATGCTGGAGGCTACCGACGGTTCGGTCATAGCCTTCCAGAACTCGCAGCTCTTCTCCAAAAACTACAAGAACATGACCAAGAATCATGGTTATGAGCTAGATATTCTGGAGGTAGGTATTGCTTATGGCAGCAATGTGAAGGAAGTGAAACAGATTCTCATTGATGCCCTGATGAAACTGGACTGTATCTATCAGGACAAAGGGGTGAAGGTGTTACTGAAGAGTTTCGATGACAGCTGCATCACCCTCAAGATTGTTGTATGGGTCAACGTGCTTACCCAAGCCATTGACGATGCCACCATCATGGAGTGCATCTACGATACGCTCAACGATCACAACATCGAGATTCCG
>OIYK01000066.1_pt1 | contig 20465 bp, 17 predicted proteins | sample 1588361 | NCBI WGS metagenome assembly OIYK01 (sample SAMN03283293) | human gut metagenome | biome: human-associated habitat; material: feces | host: Homo sapiens | place: Peru | collected 2012 | reverse complement strand
CATTGAAGTTTTTTATTATACTGGCTTATAATTCAGAAATTTTATCTAAATTTGCAGTATCTAGAAATATTAAAGCAATAGATATGAAAAAACAGGTAATTTTCGGCATTGCATTAGCGCTTGCTATTTTGTCATGTCTTCCTATGCAGGGACAGAAAAAAGTGGTTCCTCTGAAATATGGAAATATGGACTACTGGGTAATCAGAAATATCAAAGAGTCGGCTATCATTGGTGGTAATCAGAAAACCATTTATGCCGTAGGACCTAATATGACTATCCAGGGTAATACTCCTTATACCAATAAGGGTGGGTCTCCTTGGGGCTCATCCAATGTCTTGGCGCATGTTTCCGGCATTTACAAGACCAATAATTCGGTTTTTCGTGACAGGCACGGCAGTGGGCATTGCGCCAAACTGGAGACTCATATAGAAAAGGTAAAGGTGTTGGGACTTATCAATATCAAGGTACTTGCAGCCGGTTCCCTTTTCCTGGGAGATGTTCGTGAACCGATTACTAGTACCAAGGATGGTCCGAAGGCCATCAACTGGGGCATTCCGTTTACGGCACGTCCTAAGGCTCTGCGTTTCGATTACAAGACCTACCTTCCTAATGTTGCCAACCGAATCAAGCAGAATGGATTCAGTGGTGCCTCTACAGTGGCAGGAAGAGACCATGCCATCGTGGTGCTCTATCTTCAGAAGCGTCACGAGGATGCCAAGGGTAACATCACTGCCAAGCGAGTGGGTACGATGGTGGTAAGATACGGCAAGAGTACGAATGGATGGGTGGAAGATGCAACCTATACTATCCACTATGGTGATATCCGTCAAATGGCTGGCTATCATGCCGCAACGATGGGACTCCGTTCTACCGATTATGCCCGCAACAGTAAGGGTAAGAGTGTGCTTGTAAGAGAAGTGGGATGGGCTGCTGCCGATGAAACGCCTACTCATCTCGTTCTCCAGTTCTCTTCTTCGGATGGCGGTGCTTATATCGGAACACCAGGTAACACCTTGTGGATAGATAATGTATCACTGGTATATTAATAATGTGTCACTGGTATATTAATGAAGTGTCACTGGTTTATTAGTAAATGACGAAAATAGAATCAACAGGAAAATATTGACTTTATGAAGCATATTCTAACCATACTTTTTGCGATGATGACATTGAGCAGCTATGCCTCGGAGCCAATTTCTTCAGATTCCCTCTCTTCTGAGAAGGTGGATACTGCCCAGCAGGTCAAGAAATCGTGGATGACACGATTCCTTGACTACTTCAATGATGCTAACAAGAACAAGCGGCATAAGCGATTCGACTTCAGTGTAATCGGAGGTCCTCACTATGCTTCCGATACCAAGTTTGGTCTGGGAATGGTGGCGGCAGGACTTTACCGCACCGATCCTAACGATAGCATCTTGCCACCTTCCAATGTATCGCTTTTCGGTGATGTCAGTTCGGTGGGCTTCTATATGTTGGGTGTTCGGGGCAATCATATAGCTCCTGCCGGTCGTTACCGCATCGATTATCATCTCTATTTCTATTCCTTCCCTTCCGATTTCTGGGGAATCGGTTACGAGATGGGCGATAACGATGACAACAAGAGTGATATGAAGCGTTGGCAGGCTCAGGCAGAAGCCAGCTTCCTGCTCAGGGTAGCCGATAACTTCTATGTGGGACCTATGGCAGCTTACGACTATGTGATAGGCAAGCAGATAGAACGACCGGAATTGCTGCAGGGGATGGATAAGCATATCTGGAATGTAGGAGCGGGCGTATCTCTGGTTTATGACAACCGGGATAATCTCACCAATCCGCACCGGGGTATCTATCTGAATCTGAAGCAGATGTTCAGACCAAAATTTATGGGTAATGATTATGCCTTCAGTACGACTCACTTACGTTTTGATGCCTATCAGCGACTGGGCAAGGGAACGATTCTTGCCGAGGATTTCGGAGCCAATCTCAATTTCGGCAATCCTTCTTGGGGAATGATGGCAGAACTGGGAGGTACCTGTTCGATGCGCGGCTACTACGAGGGCCGTTATCGCGACAAGCATTCCCTGGAGGCTACCGTGGAGTTGCGACAGCATGTCTGGAAGCGAAATGGTATTGTGGTCTGGGCTGGAGCAGGTACCGTTTTCCCTAAGTTCTCTGCGTTGCGAAGCAGACAGATTCTGCCGAATGCAGGAGTAGGCTATCGCTGGGAGTTCAAGAAGAATGTGAATGTACGATTGGATTATGGATTTGGAAAGTCAGGACAGTCTGGCTTCCTCTTTAATATCAACGAGGCATTTTAATGATGTCTTTTCACGAAATACTTATGATGCATTTCCGTGATATGCTATATATATTTAATAAGGTGTAGTCTATGAATCATTCTATATGTAATGCTATATATAATAAGGTGTCTTCGGGCACCTTCCTTTACTGGTATGCGGTGGTGGCATTGCTGCTGCCCAATATCGCCCTGTGCTTTACCGAAAGACTTTCTTTCTGGGCGGGCGCAGCCAATGTGCTGTTGCCTCTGGCACTGTATATGTGGTTCTTTTCTGTAGCCCGATGTCCGGGCAAGATGGTATGGTGGGCATTTCTCTTTGTCTTTTTCGCCGCTTTTCAGCTGGTATTGCTCTATCTCTTCGGAACGGGAGTGATAGCGGTGGATATGTTCCTGAATCTAGTGACCACCAATCCGGGAGAAGTAATGGAACTGCTGGACAATCTGTTGCCTGCCGTGGTAGGTGTTTTTGTGATTTATCTTCCTTTACTCATCCTGGCTGTCATCCATATCAGGAAGAAGCATCAGATATCCGTCTCTTTCCAGCATCATATCCGCAAATGGGTCATGGAGGCTGGATCCATCGGCCTCTTCTGTCTCCTTGCCTGTTATGTAGTGGTGGATGGTTACCGGATGCGCAATCAGCTTTATCCCGTCAATATCTGCTATAACCTCTATCTGGCTTTCGAGCGCAATGCAGCGTCCGAGAATTACCAGGAGGCAAGCCGTAACTTCCGGTTTGATGCCCGGAGTGGGCACGATGCGGAAGCTCCCGAAGTGTATGTGATGGTGGTGGGAGAGACGGCACGAGCCCATAATTTCAGTCTCTATGGCTATCCTCGGAATACCAATCCGCTGCTTTCCAAAACACCGGGTATCACGGTTTTCCCTGATGCAACCACGCAGAGCAATACCACCCACAAGAGTGTACCGATGCTTCTGTCGGCAGCTTCGGCAGAGGATTTTCCACGCCTCTTTCATGAGAAAGGCATCCTGGCAGCCTTCAGGGAAGCCGGATTTCATACCGTGTTCATCAGCAACCAGTTGCCCAACCATTCGTTTATCGATTTTCTGGGAGAGCAGGCTGATGAGCATTACTTTCTGAAGAAGGAAAAATCTGTCCAGGGCAGTCATTACGATGAGGATCTGTTGCGGAAACTAGATAAAATCTTGCCGGAGGCTGATGCTTCATCCTCAGCCCATTACCGTTATCGCAAGCTCTTCGTGGTACTTCATACCTATGGTTCCCACTTCAATTATCAGGAGCGTTATCCCCGCAGCTTTGCTTACTTCAAGCCTGATGGCAGGAGTGAGGCAATGCCGGAGAATCGGCGTGACCTGCTGAATGCCTACGATAATACCATCCGATATACCGATTATATCCTGCATGGGATTGTGGAGCGACTGCAGAAATGGGAGCTGGTTCAGACTAAGGCTAGGAATAAGCCGGATGGCATATATTGTCAGCCTACCTCGGCGATGCTCTATACCAGTGACCATGGCGAGAATATCTTTGATGACAATCGGAATCTCTTCCTCCATGCAGCACCGAAGGCATCTGGTTACGAGCTTCATGTGCCTTTTATCATCTGGACCTCGCAGGGCTTTGATAAGAAATATCCGAAGGTAGTGAAAGCGCTGGCGGATAACCATACCAAGCAGGTTCAGACAAGTCTTTCGGTATTCCATACCCTGTTGGGTATCGGTGGCATCCAGACCCGATACCGCCAGGATGAACACTCGGTGGCAAGTGAACTGTATCACCCGGGCAGGTTGCTATATCTGGATGACCATAATGAGGCAATTCCGCAGGATGAGGCTAAATATTAGCACAAATCTTTCATCTCAGGGGGGATTTTCTTCCAATATATGAAAAGAGTTTTCGTAAATGTCAATTATTTGCGAAAACTCTTTGTCGTATCTATATTTTGCTGTATCTTTGCACCCGGATTTAGATAATAATAAAAATACAGTTGTTATGGAACCAACTCGAAAAATCGAAAAGGTAGGCATGCGCAACCTCCGTATGGAGGATTATGACCAGCTCGCCAAGTCGTTTAAGCGTATTTACGCAGACTCAGATGTTTTCTGGACAAGAGAACAGATCAAGAAACTCATCACTATCTTCCCTGAGGGACAGGTGGTTATTATCGTTGATGATAAGATTGTGGGCTGTGCGCTCTCTATCATCGTCAATTATAATATGGTGAAGGGTGATCATACCTATGCTCAGGTTACGGGTAATGAAACCTTCAACACCCACGATCCTAATGGAAACATTCTTTACGGTATCGAGGTATTTATCCACCCTGATTATCGTGGTTTGCGCCTGGCTCGCCGTATGTATGAGTATCGTAAGGAACTCTGCGAGAAGCTCAACTTAAAGGCTATCATGTTTGGCGGTCGTATACCAAACTATCACAAGTATGCCGATAAGATGCGCCCTAAGGAGTATATTGAGCATGTAAGAAACCGTGAAATCTATGACCCGGTTCTTACCTTCCAGCTTTCCAATGATTTCCACGTGCGCCGCGTAATCCGCAACTATCTTCCTAGCGATGAGGAGAGCGAACACTGCGCCACCCTCTTGCAGTGGGATAACATCTATTATCAGCCACCTACGGATTCTTATGTAGACCGCAAGCCAACCGTAAGAATCGGATTGGTACAGTGGCAGATGCGCCCATACGCTTCGGTGGATGACCTCTTCGAACAGGTTGAGTTCTTCGTTGATTCTGTGAGCGATTACAAGAGCGATTTCATTCTCTTCCCTGAGTATTTCAATGCACCTTTGATGGCTCGTTTCAATGATTTGGGTGAGGCGCAGAGCATCCGAAAGATGGCGCAGTATACCGAAGAAATCCGTGACCGTTTCCGCGAGTTGGCCATCAGTTACAACATCAATATCATCACGGGTAGTATGCCTTATCTCAAGGACGATTCCCTCTATAATGTGGGCTTCCTCTGCCGCAGAGATGGTAGCGTAGACATGTACGAGAAGATTCATGTTACACCAGATGAGCAGAAGTGCTGGGGATTGAGTGGTGGTAGCCATATCCAGACCTTCGATACCGATTGCGGTAAGATTGGTATCGTCATCTGCTATGATGTGGAGTTCCCTGAGTTGTCAAGATTAATGGCTGAGGATGGCATGCAGATTCTCTTCGTTCCATTCATGACCGATACCCAGAATGCTTACTCCCGAGTAAGAGTCTGTGCACAGGCGCGTGCCATCGAAAACGAGTGCTATGTTGCCATTGCGGGTAGTGTGGGCAACTTGCCACGTGTTCATAACATGGATATCCAGTATGCCCAGAGCGCCGTGTTCACCCCTTGCGACTTTGCTTTCCCTAACGATGGCAAGCGTTCAGAGGCAACACCTAATACCGAGATGATTCTCGTATCAGATGTTGACCTGAATCTCTTGAATGAGCTTCATACCTACGGTGCTGTAAGAAATCTTCGCGACCGCCGCAAGGATCTCTACGAATTGAAGCAGAAAAAGTAAGTTAAGTGAAGAACGAAGAGTGAAGAATTCAATTGTATTGATATATATATAAAGAATGTATAAGATTGACATCTCGGAGCGCACGCTCCACTTCAAGCAGCCGGCAGGCACGTCTCGTGGGGTTTATACCACGAGACACAGTTATTATCTCACCCTTACATCGGATGAATTGCCGGGAGTAGAGGGAGTGGGAGAGTGTGCTACGCTCCCAGATCTCAGTTGCGATGCCAAACCGGAATATGCTGTCACTCTTCGACAGGTATGTCAGATGGTGGAGCAGATGGGACGCATTCCATACGATATGATTCGTGCTTACCCTAGCATTACCTTCGGTTTGGAAATAGCCTTCGCTTCGTTCTTCGATGCAGCGAAGAAGTTTTTGGAGATTGTTCCTGCTGAAGGAGCATCTTCTTCTTCAGAAATGTTGAAGCAGAAAGGGGCTTCTGTTCCAGCCGGAATGGAGAACCTGACAGATCTCTTCGATTCTCCTTTCGGTAGGGGAGAAGAGGGCATCACCATCAACGGATTGGTGTGGATGGGAACCTATGAGGAGATGCTGGCCCGGTTGGAGGAGAAACTCCAGACGGGTTTCCATTGCGTGAAACTGAAGATCGGTGCCATCGATTTCTTCAAGGAACTCGATCTCATCAAGCGTATCCGTGATGTGTATACCAAGGAGCAGGTTGAGTTGCGTGTAGATGCCAATGGTGGCTTTTTGCCAGAGAATGCAATGAGCCAGCTGGAGGCTTTGGCTAAATATGACATTCATTCGATAGAGCAGCCTATCAAGCAGCATCAGTGGCCTAAGATGGCTCAGCTCTGTCGCGAAACACCGCTTCCTATCGCCCTAGACGAGGAGTTGATTGGTGTGAATGTCCGGAGTATGAAGCAGGCTTTGCTCGATACCGTCCGTCCTCAGTATATCATCCTCAAGCCTTCACTTCATGGTGGCATCTATGGATGTAACGAGTGGATAGAACTGGCTAACCAGCGCGGTATCGGCAGCTGGATTACTTCTGCTCTTGAGAGTAATATCGGTCTGAATGCTATTGCTCATTATGCAGCTAAAGTATATGGTCCTAATGTCAAGATGCCGCAAGGCTTGGGTACCGGTCAGCTCTTTACTGATAATATACCGATGCCTTTGGAGATTCGTGGTGACAAACTGTTTGTAGTAAAATGACTTTAGAAGATTTCCTTTCAGAATGGAATAACGGTAGCGACCGGGTGCTGGTGCATACCAGTGGCTCCACGGGAAAGCCCAAGCCGATGAGGGTAGAGAAGAAGCGAATGCTCAACTCAGCCCGCATCACTTGCGATTTCCTGGGATTGAAACCTGGCGACAGTGCCCTGCTCTGTATGTCGCTCGATTATATTGCAGGTAAGATGGTGGTGGTGCGGAGTATAGAGCGCCATCTCCATCTTATTTCTGTATCCCCAAGTGGGCATCCTTTGAAAGATGTAAATGAAGAGATTACCTTCGCTGCGATGGTCCCGATGCAGGTTTATAACACCCTGCAGGTTCCTGAAGAGCGGGCTCGTCTCTGCCGCATCAGGCATCTTATTATCGGTGGCGGAGCCATAGATGAGGCTCTCGAACAGAAACTGAAGGCTCTTCCCGGCAATATTGCCATCTGGAGTACCTACGGAATGACCGAAATGCTCTCGCATATTGCCCTGAGAAGAATTAACGGTACTGAGGCTAGCGAATGGTACCAGCCTTTCGATAGTGTGAAAATCAGTCAGACCGATGAAGGATGTCTGGTGATAGATGCTCCGCAAGTCTGTGCTGAGCCCCTGGTAACGAACGATATAGTGGAAATAGAATCCTATATATATAATAAGGTGGAAAAACTCCGTTTTCGCATCAAAGGCAGAAAAGACAATGTGATTTGCAGCGGAGGTATCAAGATTCAGATAGAAGAGGTTGAAACCCTGTTGAAGCCTTATCTTGAAAAACCTTTCATGATAGCCAAGAAGAAAGACGGGAAGTTTGGAGAGATTGCAGTCCTCTTAACGGAAGATGAGGAGATAGAAAAAGTAGAGGCGACTGTTCGCCGCCTCTTATCTGATCATAAATATTGGATTCCAAGGGAATTCCTTCATGTAGAGCATCTTCCGCTTACCGAAACCGGAAAGCCGAAGCGTGCTATCCTTCTTTAAAGAGATTCTCTGAAGAAAGATTCTCTAGCTGAATTATCCTTCTCTGAAGAAGTCTAGTGCTTCCTTGATCTCTTCTGTCGTAGCTGTCTGGTTGATACGGATATCGCCTATGCCACCCAGCATCGTGAAGTTGATGATGCCATTCTGGTTCTTCTTGTCATGATGCATCAGCTCGATGAGCTCATCATAGTCATCGCAGGTAATATCCAGTGTACCATAGAATTCCTTGATGAAGTTTACGGTCTGGCGCATCTTCTCTGTAGGGAATCCGGTTTTGGCAACACTCAGATAGAGTTCAGGGATGAGACCGAATGCCACCGCGTAACCATGCAGGATAGGCTTGCGCTTCAATGCCCAGCTCTCAAACGCATGACCGAAAGTATGGCCCAGGTTCAGCGCCTTGCGGATGCCCTGCTCGTGAGGATCCTGCTCTACAATGCGCTCCTTTACCTTCACGCTGTCGCCTACCATGCGCTGCAACTGCTTCAAATCAGGCTTGTCGAGGTCAAAGCTGACCAGTTCTTCCCACATTGCTTCTGTAGAAATCAGACCGTGTTTCAGCATCTCTGCATAGCCTGAACAGATGTTTTCTGCATCGAGCGTCTTTAAGAATTCTGTATCGAGAATAACAAATTTAGAATCATTGAACACACCTACTTCGTTCTTCAGTCCGCCGAAGTTGATGCCTGTCTTTCCACCTACCGATGCATCTACCATAGCCAGCAGGGTGGTAGGGATATTGATAAAGTTGATACCTCTCTTAAAAGTGCTGGCAGCAAAGCCACCCAGGTCGGTTACCATACCCCCACCCAGATTAATCATACAGGAGTGGCGTGAAGCTCCTCCCTCCTGCAGTCCTTTCCATACCATCATCAGACTCTCGATGTCTTTATGGCTGTCGGTAGCCGGAATAGTGATGATATGGGCTTCCTTCATGCAGTAAAAATTCAGCAATACAGGCATGCATAGTTCCAATGTCGTAGTATCAGTAAGCACAAAAAGCTTGTCGTGCTCACACTCAGAAAGTGCACTTACCAGTTCGCTTTCCAGTTGGGTTGATATGATTACTCTTTGTTCCATAACATTCTAACGTATTAATTTTTGTGCAAAGATACACTAAAATGGAGATAATACAAAAAAAAAGTTGCTAATTTTGCGTTTTTTATCTCAGAATGCATTAAACCTTGGTGTATTTAACGCGTCAAAACTACCAGATTAACAAAAATGGTCATTAAAATATCATAATGGTTAAGTGAAAATAATGGTCAGGTGGAAATAACGAACAAGTGAATATAATAACAAATTAAAAATAAGAATGAAAAAATCGATTCTGACGATGCTGCTGCTATTGATGGCAATGGCATCCTTTGCTCAACAGCGACTGATATCCGGTCAGATTACCGACCGCGATACCAAGGAGGCCATTGAGCAGGTAACTGTTCAATTGCTTAAGAGCGACAGCACGTATGTAGCTGGTGCCATCAGTAATGAGAACGGACTCTTTCATGTCACCGCTCCGGCTAATGGCAAGTATCTGCTCAAGATTTCGAGCGTAGGATACAAGTCTACCGTGAAGTGTATCCAAATTTCTGATAACAAGGATCTGGCTATGGGTAAGATTGTGCTGGGTGCTGAGGCTATCATGCTGAAAGGCGCAGTGGTAACAGCCATGGCTCAGAAGGTAACCCTGAAGGAGGATACTTTCGTGTACAATTCTTCTGCCTATCGCACACCGGAAGGCTCGGTAGTTGAGGAACTCGTAAAGCGTCTGCCGGGTGCAGAGGTGAGCGATGACGGTACTATCAAGATTAATGGTAAGGAGGTAAAGAAGATTCTCATAGATGGCAAGGAGTTTATGACCGGTGATACCAAGACTGCCCTGAAGAACCTGCCTACCAGCATCATCGATAAGATCAAGGCATACGATGAGAAGAGTGATCTCTCTAAGGTGACCGGTATTGATGATGGCGAGGAGCAGACCGTGCTCGACTTCGGTGTGAAGAAGGGTATGAACAGGGGGTTGATTTCCAACATCGACCTGGGTGTGGGCAACAAGAGCCGCTATAACATGCGTGGCATGGGCGGTTATTTCAATGATAACAACCGATTCATGCTCTTTGCCAATGCCAATAACACCAGCGACCGTGGTTTCGGAGGCGGTGGACCGGGTAGAGGTTTCGGAGGTGCTAACGGTTTGAATGCCAGCAAGATGATAGCCGCAAACTACAATTACGAACTGAAGGATAAATTCAAGTTCAATACTTCACTTCGTTGGAATCACGGCGATGGCGATATTTGGAGCCGTCGTTCCAGCGAGAACTTCATGGGTAGCAGCTCTTCGTTCAGCAACAGCTTGACTCAGAATTTCTCCCGCAGCAACAGCTGGAACGGCAACATCCGCTTGGAGTGGATGCCTGATTCCATGACCAATATCCTCTTCCGTCCTTCCATCTCCTGGAGTACCAGCGATGGATTGACTGGCAGCCAGTCTGCTTCTTACAACAAGGATCCTTATACCATTACCACCAAAGACCCTCTTTCTGAGGAAGGTATTGATGAGTTGGACAAGGCTGAGGCTATGGTGAACAGTCAGTTGACTAACGGAATCACCTATTCTGATAATAACAATATTAAGGGTATGCTGCAGGTGAACCGCAAGTTGGGCAACAAGGGACGTAACATCACCTTCCGTGTGGATGCCAAATATACGGATAATGACAGCAAGAGCATCTCGCTCAACAATGCCAAGCTCTATCTCGTGCAGACAGCGGAGGGTAAGGATTCTACTTATCAGACCAACCGCTATAACCTGACTCCTTCGAAGAATTACAGTTATGCGGGTCAATTGACCTATAGTGAGCCGCTCTGGAAGGCTACCTTCCTGCAGTTCAGCTATAAGTTTACTTACAGCTACTCCAAGAGCGACCGCAGCACCTACGATTTCAGCAAGTATGCTATGAGTGGTGATCAGGAGTACCGTGGTTGGGATAGCTACCTGAATCCGTTTGCCGGTCATCTCGAAGATTACAAGGATGATGATCAGAGCCGTTTCTCTGAGTATCGCAACTACAATCACGATATCCAGGTGATGATGCGATTCGTCCGTCAGAAGTATAACTTGAACTTCGGTGTGATGATTCAGCCGCAGCAGTCGAAGTATATCCAGGATTATCAGGGAGTGCATGTAGATACCGTTCGTAACGTGACGAATATCAGTCCAACGCTCGATTTCCGTTATCGCTTCTCAAAGATGAGCAACCTGCGTGTAAACTACCGTGGTACCACCTCTCAGCCAAGCATCTCTCAGTTGCTTGATATCACAGATAACAGCGACCCGCTGAACATCTCGAAGGGTAACCCTGGCTTGAAGCCATCGTTCACCCAGAACTTCCGGTTGTTCTACAACAATTTCGTGCAGAACCACAACAAGGGCGTCATGACCTTCATCAACTTCTCTACCACCAACAATAGCATCAGCAACAAGGTGACCTACGATGAGAAGACTGGTGGTAGAATCACCCGACCTGAGAATATCAATGGCAACTGGAATGTAATGGGAGCCTTTATGTTCAACTGCTCTATCGATAGTGCCGGTGTATGGAACTTGAATACCGACACCTACTTGGGTTACGACAACTACGTGAGTTATCTGAGTCTCGACAAGCAGTCTGATTCCCAGAAGAATACCACCCGCAGTACCACTTGGAGAGAACGCCTCTCTTTCAGCTATCGCAACAACTGGCTGGAACTTTCGCTTGATGGAACATTGAATTATAACCATGCTACAAACAAGTTGCAGCCTAACAGCAACCTCAATACCTGGCAGTTCTCTTATGGTCCTAGCATGACGCTTACAGCGCCTTGGGGTACCAGTCTGAACTCAAGCCTCTCTATCAGCAGCCGCCGCGGTTATAGCGACAGCAGCATGAATACGGATGAGTTTGTATGGAATGCGCAGCTTTCTCAGGGGTTCCTGAAGGGCAAGCCTCTTACCATCATGCTGCAGTTCTACGATATTCTCCGCCAGCAGAGCACCTTCTCTCGTGCCATTTCTGCTACATCCCGTACGGATACGGAGTATAATGCCATCAACAGCTATGCGATGCTGCACGTGATTTACCGCCTGAATCTCTTCGGAGGCAAGGATGCCCGTAGGGGTGGACCTGAAGGTCCTGGTGGTCCTGGTGGTCGTCCAAACTTCAGTGGTCGTCCATTCAATGGTGGTTTTGGCGGTGGTCGTCCAGGCGGCAGAATGTTCTAGAAAAGAAAATGAAGTAAGCTTCATTTAAAACGATAGTAAGCCTCACTCCATGTTTACGTGAGGCTTATTTCAAACAGGTATGACGAGAAAAAAAATCCCCGCTCTTCGTAATGAAGAACGGGGATTGTTATTTTGTCTTGTCAAGAAGTCTTGATTAGAGAGCGAACTTGTAACCCAATGTAACCTGGAATACAGAGTTCTTGCTATCAGCGCCGTCCATAACCTTTGTTACACCGATGTTGTAGCGAGCATCCAGACAAACATTCATGTACTCGTAAGAGATACCTACAGGAACTGAGAGGTCGAATGACTTGAATGCATCATCGAGGTTTTCAGTAACAGAAAAACCACCAGCCTTGGCTGTAACCTTGCTGCTTACCTTGAAACCAGGCTGAAGACCAGCCTTGAGAGCCAAACCCGGAGCTACGTAAACATTAGCGAGGATTGGAATGTTGAGATAATCGTTCTTGATAGTTGCTGAAGCTTTAACACCCTTTTCTTCTACATCGCCCTTAGCTCCCTGCATAGAGTAGAGCAAACCAGCACTAAGACCAAACATAGGAGAAACGTGATACTCCAACTCTGCACCTGCCACTACACCTGCGCGAGTCTTTGAATCATCGAGGTCAGTCATGTCTGCGATGCTCAAACCAACCTTAGGCTGAATTGTAACATCGCCTGCATTGTACTGTGCGAAAGCACCTACTGAAGACAGCACCATAGCTGCCATAACGAATAATTTTTTCATAATCTCTAATATTTTAAATTAATAGTATATAATGCTCATATAAAGTATGATTGGTTATCAGTGTGTATGCTGATTCCATCATTTTTACTAGGTGCAAAGGTATGTTTTTTCTCTATTCGCTCCAAATATTTTAAGCATTATTTTTAAATAAGCAGCAAAATATCACATATAAGTTTCTATTTCGTATATTTTTAGCAATAATTATCCCAATTTTCTTGCATCGTATCTTAAAATGTTGTATCTTTGCAAAGTAAGAAAGAAAGGAAAATAATTATGACTACACAATAAAACTCCCCCTATACTCTTTGAAGTGTAGGGGGAGTTTTATTTTATTCTTCATCTTCGTCCCAGTCTTCTTCGTCAAATCCAAACATGGCGGGATCTACGAAGGCGTCCAGGGCTCGGCGTTCCTTCTTGGTTGGGCGACCAGTGCCTCGGGCCCTATCTACGAATCCGCTGATGCGGCTCATCTCCAGGAGCTCGTATTGCTTAGGGTCGGTTACGTTTTTATAGACACCATACAGCATCTTGGCGCCTACGCGCTGCTCTATGCAGTCGAGAACCTCGAAAGAGTAGGTGATAGGGGCTTTCTTTACGCTCACCACATCGCCACGCTTGATGATGAAGGAAGGCTTTCTCGTTACGCCTCCTACCATGACGCGGCCATTCTTACAGGCATCGGCAGCAATGCTGCGGGTCTTGTAAATGCGGGCAGCCCAGAGCCACTTGTCTATTCTTGCTGATTCTTTCATGATTTCTAATGCTTATGGAGATTAATCACTAATAATTAATCACTATAATTATTTTTTTCCTAGCTTATTGTATTGGTTCATGGTAATATCGATACCAGCCAATACGAAGCTCTTGATGATGTCTACACCCAGGTCGATGGCTGGCTGCAGCTGCTTCATGTCTTCCTCAGTATATTTGCCCAGCACCCAGTCTATCTGGCCGCCACGCGGATAATCGTTGCCGATGCCCATGCGCAGGCGGGCATAGTTCTGACCGATAAGCTGCTGGATATGTCCCAATCCGTTATGACCGCCGTTGCTGCCGTTCGCCTTCAGTCGGAAAGCACCCAGAGGCAGGGCTAGCTCATCGCTGATAACGAGCAGTCGGCTCTGGTCAATCTTTTCCTGATTCAGCCAATATCTTACCGCATTACCGCTGAGGTTCATGAATGTGGTAGGTTTGAGCAGGAAAATCTTTCTTCCCTTGAGCGTAGTTTCGGCTACGAAGCCATATCGCTTATCCTCAAAATGAATATTGGACGCTTTAGCAAAAGCGTCCAATACCATAAATCCTGTGTTGTGCCTGGTGCCGGCGTATTCATCGCCAGGGTTACCAAGCCCACAAATCAAATATTTATCCAATGTTTGATAATGCTTTACTCAGGTTCGTAAAATCTCTAGATGCCTCAGCGATTAAGCCTCTGCATCATCAGCAGCCTGAGCTGCGAGCTGAGCGTTACGTGTCATCTTGATAGAGCAAACTACAACAGCCTTGCTTGTAGCCAACTCAAGACCCTCGAATGAGAGGTCACCTACCTTGATGCTCTTACCGATCTTCAACTCAGTAACGTCGATATCGAGGTGCTCAGGAATAACCTGGTAAGGAGCTGTAACGTTGATCTTACGGATAGAGAGGTTCATACGACCACCATCACGTACACCCTGTGCAAGACCTGTCAACTTAACTGGAATACCGATAGTGATAGGCTTCTGGTCGTTAACCTCGTAGAAGTCAACGTGCAGAGGAGCGTCTGTTGTTGGGTGGAACTGGATCTCCTTCATGATAGCAGTATGGTTCTCACCGTCGATGATGAGGTTGATAACGTATACATGAGGAGTGTAGATGATTTTACGCAACTCAGCGAATGGAACTGCGAATGACAAAGCCTCAGGAGCACCGTTCTCGCCCTTCTTCTCACCATAAAGGTTACATGGAATCAAACCTTCCTTACGCAATGTCTTAGAAGCTTTCTTGCCAAGGTCTGTACGCTTCTGACCTGTTACATTAATCTCTTTCATTTTGTGTTACTCTAAATTAAGTTATTAATAAAAAATGTGCCTTAACTCGCCATCACACGGATTAGCTTTGCTTAAAGCGGGTGCAAAATTACGAAAATTATTTGGAATGAGCAAACTTTTTACAGAAAAACATGTTCTACATGCAGAAAAAATATTGAAAATACAATTTTTTGCTTAAATAAACTGAAATTTTTGCCCGTTTTCTTGTCTATTACCTATTTAATGTGTATTTTTGCAAGCGTATTAGGTAATTTAATAAATGAATCTTTTAAAAACATTAGAGAATGATTAATAGGGATTTGATAAGACGTAAGATTGTGCAGTTAACCTACGCATACTATCAAAACAGCGATCATAACATGGAGAACGCTGAGAAGGAGCTGATGTTTAGTCTCTCCAAGTCATACGATTTGTACAACTACATGTTGCAGCTCATCGTTGCCATCACCCAGGAGGCACGCAAGCGCTACGATGTAGATGTGGCTCGTGCCAAGAGAGAGGGTGAGCAGGAACCTTCACCACGTTTTGCATTCAATAAGTTCGCTCTGCAGCTCGAAGAGAACAAGATGCTGCTCGAATGGATAGATGTTAAGCATTCCAACTGGGATGAGGATATCGAAATGGTGCGCAAACTGTATACTGCGATTACGTCTAGCGATCTCTATGCTGATTATGTCAGCGGTGCTATTGATGAGGAACTCGCCGATCTCGACAAGTACAGCCGCGACCGCGAGGTATGGCGCCGCATCTACAAGCAGTTCATTCAGAATAATGAAGATCTTGATGCATTCCTCGAGGAGAAGAGCCTCTACTGGAACGATGACAAGGATATCATAGATACTTTCGTATTGAAGACTATCAAGCGTTTCGACCCGGAAGCTAAGGCCAAGCAGGAATTGCTGCCAGAATATAAGGATGCTGAAGACAGAGAGTTTGCACGCAAGCTCTTCCGTGCTACCATCCTCAACTGCGATACCTACCAGCGCTATATGAGCGAGGCTTTGCGCAACTGGGATTTCTCACGTCTTGCCTATATGGATGTGATTATCATGCAGATTGCCATCGCTGAGATTGTGAACTTCCCTGGCATCCCGGCTACTGTCTCTATCAACGAGTATGTAGAACTTGCCAAGGCATACAGCACTCCTCGCAGCGGCGGTTATGTTAACGGTATGCTCGACAGCATCTGCCGCGAGCTCATCAGCCGTAACCTCATCCAGAAGGAGATGCCTGAGCGTAAGCAGCATCAGCATGCACAGCACGGCGAACATGCCGGCAAACAGCGCCCAGACAACCAGCACCCAGCCAGCCGTCGTCCGCGCATTCACCGCGCTCCGGGCGAGGGTGAGTAAATAACGGAGGCCTTTCTTGCTGGCCACACCTTATTTATATATAGAACATAAATAATAATAGATAATACTTTAACAACATGACAAATTTAGTATTGAATGCAGCTGCCGGTGGTAGCAGCATGAGTTTTCTTATCATGATGGTAGCTATCTTCGCTATCATGTGGTTCTTTATGATCCGTCCTCAGCAGAAGAAGCAGAAGGAAATCCGCAAGTTTCAGAATGCTTTGGCAGAGGGTACCAAGGTGGTTACAGGCGGTGGTGTTTATGGCACTGTTAAGCGTGTTGATCTTGAGGCTGGCACGGTTGATGTAGAGATAGCTCGTGGCGTGGTAATCACTGTAGCTAAGGGCTACGTGTTTGCTGATGCAGCTAGTAAGACACCTAATGCATAGTATCAAGAGCATATTAAAAGCTGTCAGAAACTTCCTGTTCAGTGGTCTGAATAAGGAGTTTCTGATTTTTTTGTTCTTTCTCGCTCTCAGCGGCATCTTCTGGCTGATGATGACGCTCAATGAGACTACCGAGAGAGAATTCAATATTCCTGTGCAGTTAACGGGCGTGCCCCGCAATGCGGTGATAACCGGTGAACTCCCTGATACCGTGCATATTACGGTGCGCGATAAGGGATTCACACTTGTTACCTATGCTTACGGAGGCAAGATTCATCCGCTCACATTCCGGTTTGCCAATTATGCCGACGAGGAAACGGGAACGGGACAGATTCCGATGGCTGATGTGCAGAAACAGGTGGCATCCCAGCTCTATGGCTCTACCAAACTGCTCTCCATCAAGCCGGCAAAATTCGATTTCTTCTTCACCTATGGCTCTTCCAAGCGAGTGCCTGTGGTGTTCAGAGGTAAGATTACAACCAGCAAGAGCTATTATCTGGCACATACCGAATTCCTGCCGTCTACGGTTACGGTTTATGCCAACAAGAAGCTGCTCGATGAGTTGGAATCGGTAGAAATCGAGCCGTTCAACCTGCGCAACCTGCAGGATACCATTCATCGCAGCGTACCTGTCAAGAAGATACGTGGCATGAAGATTGTGCCTCAGATGGTGCGTCTGGCGGTATATCCTGATGTGCTTACCGAAGAGTCGGTCGATGTGCCTGTTACGGCCATCAACATGCCAGATAACATGGTGCTCCGTACCTTCCCGTCTAAAGTGGCGGTAAGATTCACCATCGGAGCCAGCCTCTTCAGAACCATCAAGCCGAGCCAGTTTAAGGTGGTAGTAGATTATAACGATCTGGCTAACAACCCTTCTGACAAGTGCCAACTCCAGTTGCGCAGCGTGCCGCGCTCGGTGAGCAAGGCGCATCTCGAACTGGAAACGGTAGATTATCTGCTGGAACAGCAATGATGATTAATAATTTATAATTTACAATTAATAATTCATCGTGATGAAGATAGCGATAACGGGCGGTATAGGTAGCGGAAAGAGCTATGTGTGCCGGATATTGGAGAAACAGGGCATCAGGGTTTACGACTGCGATGCTGAGGCTAAGCGGCTCATGCGTACCGATGCCCGCTTGCAGGCTGGCTTGAAGAAGCTGGTGGGCGAGCAGGTTTACAGTGTAGAGGGCGTTTTGCAGAAGCCCGTGCTGGCTCAGTTTCTGCTGGCTGGCGAGGCTAACAAGCAGGCTGTCAACGATGTGGTTCATCCGGCTGTGGCACGCGATTTCGAGCAGAGCAGCTATGAGTGGATGGAGAGTGCCATCCTCTTCGATAGCGGTTTCTACCGTCGTATCCACCTCGATTTCGTGGTCTGCGTAACGGCTCCCGTCCCGGTCCGCATCCAGCGCATCATGCAGCGCGACCATATCTCGGCTGAGAAGGCGCAGCAGTGGATAGATGCCGTCATGCCGCAGGAAGAACTTGCAGCCCGCTCCGATTTCGAAATCGTGAACGATGGCGAGCAGGATATCGAAGCACAGGTAAGGAAATTATTGGATATCATTAATAATAAAGAATAATAGAAAAGACAATGGAAACAATCCTTTCAATTGCAGGCAAACCAGGCCTTTATAAATTGGTATCAAGAGGCAACAGAAACCTCATCGTAGAAACACTCGATGAGACTCACAAGCGTATCCCAGCTTTCGCTACCGACCGCGTAACAAGCCTTGGTGACATCGCTATGTATACAGACGCTGATGAGGTGCCACTCTGGGAAGTGCTCGACAGCGTAAGCAAGAAGGAAGAGGGCAAGCCTAGCACTTTCAACTACAAGAAGGCGCCTGTTGCTGAGCTCCACGCTTATTTTGCTGAGGTTCTTCCTAACTACGATCGCGACCGTGTTCACGACAGCGATATCAAGAAGCTCCTCCAGTGGTACAACATTCTCGCTAAGTACGGCATCACCGATTTCAAGGCTACTCTCGCTCCTACAGAGGGTGAGAACGTAGATGATCGTGCTGAGCAGGTTGCTGAGTAAAGTAAATTGCAGTTGGTTTATATATTAAGGGTGTTCATATTTCTAGTAATAGAGTATGATACACCCTTTTTTTATTCCTTTTCAATCTTTTTCAATTCCTTCTCAAATCTTCTGCGATACATTTCTCCCGCTATGGTCAGACCGAACGGGAAGGCAATCCAGATGCCCAGAATGCCCAAGCCGCATGGGAACCCCAGGGTGTAGCCCAGCGGCAAGGAGATGACGAAATAGGCGATGAAGGCATAGAGCACCATCGGCTTCACACAGGCGATGCCACGCAGCGCATTGGCAAAGGTATACTGCAGTCCGTCGCCAAACTGATATACCATCAACAGGATAATCAGCGTAGCCACATACGCCTGCACCTCCACATTATCATTAAACCAGCCACCTATCTGATGGCGAAGCAGGAACACCGGCAAACCCATGCACAGCGAGAACAGCAGGTTCAGCCGGAACCCGTCGTAGGCATTGCGGCGAACTGCCCCGTAGTCCTTCTGTCCCATAAAATGGCTCACGCGGATAGCCAGCGCTGCCGCCATGCCCGAAAGCACGAGATAGAAGAGCTGCGAGAGGGTAATCATCACCTGATGAGCCGCCAGCGGAATGGTTCCCAGCCAGCCCACCATCACACAACTCAGCGTGAAGGCAGCCGATTCCATGCCCAGCTGCAGTGCCACAGGCCAGCCCAACCGGTTCATCTCCCTGAAGTCAGCCTTGGTCAGAGAACTGTGCAGAATATCGCGTCTGTATTCCCCGAAATTCTTGCCCGTCATCAGCATGCCCACCATCGCCAGCGCCATCAGAATGCGGCTCACCAGCGTCGAAATACCGGCTCCCAGCAAACCCAGTTCCGGGAAGCCCGCCACACCATAAATCAGTACCCAGTTTCCCAGGATATTGATTACGTTGCCGCCAATCATCGCCCACATCGCCACCTTGGTCTGTCCGAGTCCGTCTAGAAATTGCTTCATCGTGAAGAAGATGCCCATGAAGAGCACCGAGGCGAGGTTTACCAGGAAGTAAGGGCGGATGAGCGAGAGCAGCTCTTCAGGCTGTCCGATGCGCCCCAGATTCAGGTAGAGCACAACGAGGGCGAGGGTGAAGATGAAGCCCGTCAGCATGTTGGCACAGAAGGCATTGCGTACTTTCTGTCCGATGCAGTCGGTCCGTTCCTCGCCGTAGAGTCGTCCGATGATAGGAGTGAGTCCGTAGGTGAATCCCATATAGGATACGAAAACGAGACCGAAGATATTGTTCACCAGTCCGGCAGCCGCCAGTTCGGGTGTACTGTGATGGCCTATCATCAGCGTATCAGCAAATCCCAGGATAATGGTACCCAGCTGTCCGATGATGATAGGAATGCCGATAGCTAGCAGTTCCCGGTAGTGATGTTTTCTGTTTGTCGTTATTGATGTCGTATGATTATTCATCATTTGCTTTTAATTACTAATCTATTTCCTTTATTCTGCTTAAGAGCATGCAAAGTTACGGCTTTATTCACTAACTACCAAATTTTAAAAGGATTTTTAAAGGTAAAAAGGTAAAAAAGTAAAAGGGTAAAAAGAAGCTTTAGCCCCTTCCTGTCCCCGTTCCCAGCGATTCCATCGCTGGTCCCCCTAAAAAAGGTAAAAGAGCCTAGCTTACCCCCCGCTAGGCTCTTTTTACCTTTTTACTTTTTTACCC
>OIYK01000050.1_pt1 | contig 22963 bp, 14 predicted proteins | sample 1588361 | NCBI WGS metagenome assembly OIYK01 (sample SAMN03283293) | human gut metagenome | biome: human-associated habitat; material: feces | host: Homo sapiens | place: Peru | collected 2012 | reverse complement strand
ATGGCAAGAACTATATCGTAACTGCAGGTCTTCATGTAGGCGATCGTATTGTTTTGAAGGGTATCACCAAGTTGACCGATGGTCAGCAGATCAAGCCTATCACTCTGGAGCGCTACAATCAGAAGATTGCTGAGGCTGCCAAGTTGGCTGAGTCTCAGGATAACGCTCATGCCTTCGCTACTGCTATGGGCGGAAAGAAGTAATATATAATAAGGTATAAAGAAAAATAGTAAATTATGTCATTTACAAACTTTATAAAGCGCCCGGTACTTTCGACGGTGGTTTCCATCTTCTTCGTCTTGCTGGGTATTATCGGCTTGGTATCGCTGCCTATCGAGCAGTATCCGAATATCGCGCCGCCTACCATCACGGTAACTGCTACCTATACGGGTGCAGATGCCCAGACGGTGTTGAACTCTGTCGTTGCTCCGCTGGAGGAGAGTATCAACGGTGTGGAGAACATGACTTATATGACCTCTTCTGCGTCTAACTCTGGTTTTGCTCAGATCACCGTTTACTTCAAGCAGGGTTCTGACCCTGATATGGCTGCGGTCAACGTACAGAACCGTGTGTCTCAGGCGCAGTCTCTGCTGCCTGCCGAGGTTACCAGGGTGGGTGTCACCGTAACCAAGCGACAGAGTTCCAACGTTATCATGTTCGCTCTGACTACAGACGATGGCCGTTACGACGACCAGTTTGTTACCAACTATGCCTTGATCAACGTCATTCCTCAGTTGAAGCGTATCAATGGTGTGGGTGATGTGCAGAGCCCTTCTACCCGTAACTACTCTATGCGTATCTGGCTGAAGCCAGAGAAGATGAAGGAGTTCGGACTGGTTCCTTCTGATGTTTCACAGGCTTTGGCAGAGCAGAACATCGAGGCTGCCCCTGGTAGCTTTGGTGAAAGCTCTGATATGCAGTATGAATATACCTTGCGCTACAAGGGTCGTTTGAAGACTCCAATGGAGTATGAGAATATCCTCATCAAGAGCAATACTTCCGGTCAGACTCTTCGTCTGGGCGAAATTGCCAAGGTTGAGTTGGGTGGTTTGCAGTATAACGTAAACCTGCTCAATGATGGTCAGCCTGCCGTGATGGGTATGGTTCAGCAGATTGCGGGTTCCAACGCTACCCAGATTGCCAGCGACGTAAAGAAGACGTTGGATGAACTGGAGAAGAGTTATCCTCCAGGGTTGAAGAATGTCATCCTGATGGATGTTACCGAATTCCTGTTCGCATCTATCGAGGAGGTTATCTTCACCTTGATTATCACCCTGGTACTGGTGTTCATCGTAGTGTATATCTTCTTGCAGGACTTCCGTTCTACGCTGATTCCTATGATTGCCGTACCTGTGGCTCTGGTCGGTGCCTTCCTCTTCCTCTGGATTTTCGGCTTCTCCATCAACCTGCTTACGCTGTCAGCCCTGCTGCTGGCTATCGCGATTGTGGTCGATGATGCCATCGTGGTGGTCGAGGCGGTTCACGCCAAGCTCGACCAGGGTTACAAGAGTGCCCTTACTGCAGCTATCGATGCGATGAACGAAATCTCCAGCGCCATCATCTCTATTACATTGGTGATGTCTGCCGTGTTCGTTCCTGTATCATTCATCGGTGGTACTTCCGGTTACTTCTACCGTGAGTTCGGTGTAACTATGGCGGTATCTATCGTTATTTCGGCTATCAATGCGTTGACGCTGTCTCCTGCACTCTGTGCCGTGTTGCTGAAGCCACACGAGGAGGGTCACGAGAAGAAGATGTCTTTCATCGACCGATTCCACGCTGGATTCAACTATCAGTTTGATAAGATTACCAATAAGTATAAGGGTGGTGTCAAGTGGGTAATCAATCATGGCATCATCGCTGGTAGCCTCGTGGCTGTCAGTATCGTAGGTCTGGTTGCCCTGATGGGTACTACCAAGACGGGTCTGGTGCCTGATGAGGATACCGGTACAATCTTCGCTTGTATCTCTACAGCTCCTGGTACTTCTCAGGAACGTACTGCAGAGGTGGTAAAGCAGGTAGATAAGATGCTGGCTAGCAACCCAGCCATCGCAACCCGTAACGCCATCATGGGTTATAGCTTTATCGGTGGTGCCGGTTCTAACCAGGGTACCATCATCGTGAAGCTGAAGCCATTCGAGGAGCGTCCGGGTGGATTCTTCCACCGTATCAAGGCGGCTTGTACCGGTGGCGGTATTGAGGCGCTGTTTGTCAACCCAATGGAATATACTTCTGTGTTGGGTATGATTTACAAGCAGACTGCTACCATCAAGGATGCACAGGTTCTTGCCTTTGCTCCACCTATGATTTCCGGTTTCTCCATGCAGAATGGTATTACCATGACCATGCAGGATAAGACCGGTGGCAACTTGAACAAGTTCTTTGATAATGTGAAGAAGTTCCTGGCTGAGTTGAACAAGCGTCCTGAGATTCAGACAGCCCAGACTCAGTATAACCCTAACTATCCTCAGTATATGGTGGATGTAGATGTTGCCAAGACCAAGCAGGCTGGTATCTCTCCATCAACAGTATTGTCTGTAATGCAGGGTTATCTCGGTGGTCTCTACGCATCTAACTTCAATGCCTACGGTAAGCTCTACCGTGTGATGATTCAGGCTGGTCCTGAGAGTCGTATGCGTCCAGACGATCTGAGCAAGATTTATGTACGTTGTGCAGATGGTACCATGTCTCCAGTAAGCGAGTTCGTGAACTTGAAGAAGGTTTATGGTCCGTCTAACATCACCCGATTCAACCTGTTTACCTCTATGGATGTATCTGTAACTCCTAACAGCGGTTACTCTACCGGTGACGGTATGAAGGCGATTGCTGAGGTTGCCAAGGAGACATTGCCAGAAGGCTACGGCTATGAGTACTCTGGTTTGACCCGTTCTGAGGCTGAGTCCAGCAACTCTACAGGTTTGATCTTCGCACTCTGTATCGTATTCGTTTACCTCATCTTGAGTGCCCAGTACGAGAGTTACATCTTGCCATTGTCTGTAGTATTGTCTATCCCATTCGGTTTGGCTGGTGCGTTCATCTTCACTAACCTCTTCGGTCACTCTAACGATATCTACATGCAGATTTCGTTGATTATGTTGATCGGTCTGTTGGCTAAGAACGCCATCCTTATCGTACAGTTCGCCCTCGAGCGTCGTCGTACGGGTATGGCCATCAAGTACTCAGCTATTCTGGGTGCCGGTGCCCGTCTCCGTCCTATCCTGATGACCTCTCTGGCGATGGTTATCGGTCTGTTGCCTCTGATGTTCGCATCAGGTGTAGGTAAGAATGGTAACCAGACCCTGGGTGCTGCCGCCGTAGGTGGTATGTTGCTTGGTACTCTCTGTCAGATCTTCGTGGTTCCTGCTCTCTTCGCAGTCTTTGAGTGGTTGCAGGAGAAGTTGACTCCATTGAAGTTCGAGGACGAGATGAACGAGGAGGTAGCTGCCGAATTGGAGCAGTATGCCAACGCCGCTCACGAAATGAAGGGTATCGAGAAGAAGTAATAACGCAATGTAACTTCAAAGGAAACAATGAAAAAGAATTTAAATATCATCATATTGGGTCTCGCAGCGCTCTCTCTGAGCAGCTGCAAGACTCTCTACGGAAAGTATGAGCGTCCGGATGTGAAGACCAGCGGTATCGTTCGCGATGTCAACTCTGCTACAGATACTTTGGCTGTAAAGGATACTACAACCTTCGCCAACATTCCTTGGCGCAGTGTCTTCACCGACCCTCAGCTTCAGTCGCTCATCGAGAAGGGATTGAACAACAATGTCAACCTCCTCAATGCGGCTTTGAACGTGAAGATAGCTGAAGAGCAGTTGAAGTGTGCTAAGTTGGCATTCGTGCCTGCCTTGTCTTTCACTCCTCAGGGAACCATCGCTTCCTGGGATGGTCAGGCTGCCACCAAGACTTACACGATGCCTGTTACAGCCAGCTGGATGGTAGACCTCTTCGGCAACCTGCTCTCTCAGAAGCGCAGTGCCCAGATGGCGCTGCTCCAGTTGCAGGATTATCAGGTATCTGTCAAGACCAACCTCATCGCCAACATCGCCAACATGTATTATACTCTGTTGATGCTCGACAAGCAGGTGGAGTTGGTTAACAATATGGAAGGATTGACCAAGGATACTTGGGAGACTATGCAGAAGATGCACGATCTCAGAATGGGTTACCGTACACCAGCCATCCAGTCTGCTGAGTCTAACTACTATTCTGTGTTGACCCAGAAGACCGATCTGTTGCGCCAGATTCGTGAGACAGAGAACTCTCTGAGTCTGCTCATCGGCGACCAGGCACATAGCATCGCCCGTGGCAAGTTGGATAACCAGAGTCTTCCATCTAATTTCTCAACCGGTGTAGGCATCCAGTTGCTCAACAACCGTGCTGATGTCCACGCAGCCGAGATGAATCTTGCCCAGTGCTTCTATGGTGTAGAGACCGCCCGCAGCAAGTTCTATCCATCTATCACCATTTCCGGTACAGGTGCCTTCACCAATTCAGGTGGTATGGGCATCGTGAACCCAGGTAAGTGGTTGCTCTCAGCTGTAGGTTCTCTTACCCAGCCAATCTTCCAGAACGGCCGTATCATTGCCGGTTTGAAGGTGGCTAAGATGCAGTATGAGCAGGCTTACAATACCTGGCAGAATACCGTGCTGAAGGCTGGTAGCGAGGTGAGCAATGCGCTTGTTCTCTACAACTACTCTGATGAGAAGAGCAAGATAGAGCAGAAGCGAATAGAAGTACTCGAGAAGAATGTAGAATCTACCAAGGAATTGATGGGTATTGCAGGCAGCTCTTACCTTGAAATCATCCAGGCACAGTCTTCACTCCTCAACGTACAGCTTTCTAAGGTAGCTGATGACTTCAACAAGATGCAGGCAGTAGTAAATCTCTACTATGCATTGGGTGGAGGAGCTAAGTAGTTTATAGTTAATAATTAATAGTTTATAGTTATGGCTAGTATAATAAGTCCAAAGGCAGAGGTTTCTCCAAAGGCTAAGATTGGAGACAACTGCAAGATATATCCATTCGCCTATATTGAGGACGATGTGGTCATCGGCGACAACTGTACCATCTATCCATTCGTGAGCATCATGAACGGTACTCGCATGGGTAATAATAATAAGGTGTTCCAGGCAGCCGTTATCGCTGCGCTCCCACAGGACTTCCACTTTACAGGTGAGGAGAGTGAGGTAGTAATCGGCAATAACAATACCATCCGTGAGAACGTGGTTATCAACCGTGGTACCCATAAGGGCGGCAAGACCGTTCTGGGCAACAACAACTTCCTGATGGAAGGTGCCCATATCTCTCACGATACCGTCATCGGCAACGGTTGCGTATTCGGTTATGGCACCAAGATTGCGGGCGACTGTGTGATTGGTAACGGTGTCATCTACTCAACATCTGTAGTAGAGAACGCCAAGACCCGAGTAGGCGACCTGGCGATGATTCAGGCAGGTACTACCTTCTCTAAGGATATTCCTCCTTATATCATTGCCGGTGGAAAGCCTGTGAAGTATGCAGGTCCTAACACCATCATCATGGAAGCAGCCGAGCTTACCGAGAAGGTTCGCAAGCATATTGCTAATGCCTACCGACTGGTATTCCATGGTCAGACATCCCTCTTCGATGCCATTAACCAGATCAAGGATCAGGTGCCAGATAGTCCGGAGATTCAGAACATCATCCAGTTCCTGGAGAGTTCAGAGAAGGGTGTCATCACTAAAATGTAACGATGGTGTAATTATAGTGGGAAATTTCCTAAAAAAATATTTTCATTTAGTAAATTCAAGTCATACCTATTTGAATTTTACTTAGTATGTGAAGGGCTGGCCGTGAGGTTGGCCCTTTTCCTTTTCCAATTGAACTTAACTTTTGCCTGTGGTTCGATTAATTAATTGAATAAATGTAAATAAATGCAATTTTATTTTGTAATCTCTTCGTTTATGCGTATCTTTGCAGACAATTTGGGTCATTGTGCCCTTTTGGTTTTAAGTTAGTAAAGATTTTTTAAAATGAGAAAGAAACAATATAAGCCTAGCAATCATCGTGGATTGCAGGTCATTACTTTGTGTATCAGTACCGCTATGGTGCTCATTTTGTTGGGGTTAGTTATCTTCTCTGTCCTCATGGGACGCAATCTCTCTTCCTATGTGAAGGAGAATCTCGTGGTACAGGTGATGCTCGAACAGGATATGACTAACCCGGAGGGATTGCAGATGTGTAAACGCCTGAATGCAAGACCTTATGTCAATACGCTGACTTATATCACCAAGGAAGAGGCACTGAAAGAAGCTACCCGCGATTTGGGTACCAACCCGAGCGAGTTTGCCGGTGTCAACCCTTTCCAGCCTTCCATAGAGATTACGACGAAGGCAGATTACGCGAACAATGATTCTTTGAAGTGGATTGCCAAGGAACTGAAGGCATATCCGCGTGTTACCGAGGTTACTTATCAGCACGACCTGATAGAACAGGTGAACAATTCGTTGGCAAAAATCAGTATCGGATTGCTGATTGTAGCAGCCCTGCTCACCTTCATCTCGTTCTCGCTGATTAACAATACGGTGCGTCTGGGCATCTATGCCCGCCGTTTCTCCATCCATACGATGAAGCTGGTAGGTGCATCCTGGGGCTTTATCCGTCGTCCGTTCCTGCGCAAGGCTGTGCTTGTGGGCGTTGTTTCAGCCCTGCTGGCAGATGGCTTTCTGGGCGGTTGTCTCTATGCATGGTCGCTCCACGAACCGGAACTGATGAATGTTTTGGGCTGGCAGGAACTTGCCATCACCGGCGGCTCCGTTTTCCTTTTCGGTATCATCATCACCGCCTTCTGCGCCTGCATCTCAGTCAATAAGTTCCTGAAGATGAAGGCGGGAGACCTTTATAAGATTTAGTTGATAGTTAATAGTTAAAAGTTAATAGTTAAAAGTTAATAGCAGGTTTGCTATAAACTGTAAACTATAAATTGTAAATTATATAAAATAATGGATAAGAAGAATTTAGCATTCGACAAGATGAACTTTATCTTGTTAGGCATCGGAATGGCGATTATCATCATCGGTTTTCTGCTGATGAGTGGCGCCGGTTCTAACGAGCATACCTTCGATACTGATATTTTCAGTACCCGTCGCATCGTTGTAGCACCAACCGTAACATTGATTGGTTTCCTTTCAATCATCTATGCGGTGATTCACAAACCGAAAGACAATGAATAATTTATAATTAATATACATATTATTATTAGATGGATTTTATTCAGACTATCATTATCTCTATCGTAGAGGGACTGACCGAGTTCTTGCCTGTATCCAGTACGGGCCACATGATTATAGCAGAAAACTTGCTGGGTGTAGATATCCAGGATAAGTTTGTCAACGCCTTTACTGTCATCATCCAGTTTGGCGCCATCCTTTCTGTCATCTGTCTGTATTGGAAGAGATTCTTCTATCCTGAGGCTGTGAAGACCGGTGAGAAGACCTATTGGAAGGCGATGTTCGATTTCTATGCCCGTCTGGTTGCAGGTACCGTGCCTGCCGTGGTATTGGGTCTTGCCTTCAATGATTTCATCGAGTCAAACCTTGGCAATGTACAACTGGTGGGCTGGATGCTTGTCATCGGCGGTATTTTCATGCTCTTCTGCGATAAGTTATTCAATAAAGGCAGCGAACAGACCAAGCTTACTTACAAGCGTGCCCTGATTATCGGTTTCATCCAGTGTATAGCGATGATTCCTGGTGTATCGCGCTCCATGTCAACCATCGTGGGTGGTATGTCCCAGCGTCTTACCCGCAAGGCAGCAGCCGAGTTCTCATTCTTCCTGGCAGTGCCAACCATGTTTGGCGCCACCTGTCTCGAGGTTTATAAGCTCATCAGCCATGGCGGCGGCTCATTGCTCACCCAGGGCAACAACCTGTTCACATTGATATTAGGCTCAGTGGTAGCATTCATCGTTGCCATTCTCGCCATCAAGTTTTTCATCAATTATGTCACCAAGTACGGTTTTGCAGCTTTCGGCTGGTACCGTATCGTAGTAGGACTTATCATTATCATCTGCGGCCTTTGCGGTGTAGATATGCAGATGGTTGACTAAACATAAACTATGGATTTCAGAAAAGGAGAAATTATTGCCATCGACAAGCCTTATCGCATGTCGAGTTTCGGAGCCCTGGCGCATGTTCGCTATCTGCTCAGTAAGAAGCTCGGTTTTAAGGTAAAGATAGGACATGCCGGTACGCTCGATCCCCTTGCCACTGGCGTGCTGGTGCTCTGCACCGGTAAATGTACCAAGCAGATAGAACAGCTGCAGACCCACACCAAGGAGTATACAGCTACCCTGCAGCTCGGTGCTACTACCGCCAGCTACGATAAGGAACACAGCGTGAATCACACCTATCCTACGGAGCATATCACCCGCCAGCTGGTGGAGGAAACGCTCAAGCTGTTTGTGGGCGAGATTCAGCAGGTTCCGCCTACCTACAGCGCCGTAAAGGTGAATGGCGACCGCTCTTATGCCTTGCGCCGGGCAGGCGAAGAGGTTCAGCTCAAGCCGAAGACCGTGCGTGTAGACGAGATAGAACTCACCGATTATAACGATGAGGAGAAGACCGCCAACATCCGTGTGGTTTGCGGCAAAGGCACTTACATCCGCTCCCTCGCCCGTGATATCGGCAGAGCTCTGGATAGCGGTGCCTATCTTACCGCCCTCCGCCGTACCAAGGCAGGAAGTTTCGCAGTAGAAAACTGCATCAGTTTTGAACATTTCCAGGAATGGCTTGATGAGCAGCCTCTCGAAGACAGCCTTCAGTCATCCAAGTAATAAATAATATAACATGAAGCTATCACAATTTAACTTTAAGTTGCCAAAAGATCAGGTGGCACTTTATCCACATAAGGCAAAGCACGTGGTAAAAACGGCTAGTGGTGAACGTACATTCGAGATTACTCGCCGCGATGAGTCCCGACTCATGGTTCTCCACAAGAAGAGTGAAACCATCGAGATGTACAAGAAAGATGAAAACGGCAAGGATATGGTTGATGCCGATGGCAATCCAGTATTCCTGCAGTTCAAGGATATCGTGAATTTCTTCGAAGAGGGCGATACCTTCATCTTCAACAATACCAAGGTTTTCCCAGCCCGTCTTTATGGTACCAAGGAGAAGACCGATGCCAAGATTGAGGTGTTCCTGCTCCGTGAGCTCAATCCTGAGATGCGCCTTTGGGACGTATTGGTAGAGCCTGCCCGCAAGATCCGTATCGGCAACAAGCTTTTCTTCGATGATGTCAACGAGATGGTTGCCGAGGTTATCGACAATACCACCAGCCGTGGCCGTACCCTCCGTTTCCTCTATGATGAGGATGGCAATCATGATGTCTTCAAGCGTTCGCTCTTCGCTCTGGGCGAGGCTCCGCTTCCTCGCTACGTTATCGATGCACGTGAAGATCATCACGCTACAGAGGATGATATGGACGATTTCCAGTGTGTTTTCGCTGAGGTAGAGGGTGCTGTTACTGCTCCTGCTACCGGTCTTCACTTCTCACGCGAGCTGATGAAGCGTATGGAAATCAACGGTATCAACGAGGCTTATATCACCCTGCACTGCGGTCTGGGTAACTTCCATGATATCGAGGTTGAAGACCTTACCAAGCACAAGATGGATTCTGAGCAGATGATGATCAGCCAGGAGGCATGCGATCTGGTTAACAAGACCAAGCTTGCCGGCCATCGCGTCTGCGCTATCGGTACCAGTGTGATGAAGGCAACAGAAACGGCTGTAGGCACCGATGGTATGATGAAGGCTTTCGATGGATGGACCAACAAGTTCATCTTCCCTCCATACGATTTCGGCCTTGCTGACTGTGCCGTAGCCAATTTCTATCATCCGGAGTCAACCCTGATGATGAGTACTGCAGCCTTTGGCGGTTACGACCTGGTTTACGAGGCATACAAGATGGCTGTGAAGAATGGCTATATGTTTGGCTGCTATGGTGATTCTTTGTTGATGCTTCCAGATTAAACAGTGGTATAAACAGTTTATATACACATAAAAGTTATTGATATTCTGGGTTTTAACTTAGTTATCCACAATTTTATGAAAGTGTGAATAAGTATGTATCAGGTATATTTAAGTCTCGGTACGAATTTGGGCAACCGAAAGCGCAACATTCGCGAGGTAATAGAAAAGATAGGAGAGCAGATTGGTGTGGTAGAGCGCCAGTCTGCTCTTTACGAAACCAAGCCTTGGGGTTATTCATCGCCCAACGACTACATCAATGCCTGTGTGCTGGTTCTCACCACGATGGCACCGCGCCAGGTGCTGGAGGCTACGCAGCGCATAGAGCGCGAAATGGGGCGCACCATGAAGTCGGTGGATGGCGAATACCAGGACCGCATCATCGACATTGATATCCTGATGATAGATGACTTGGTGATAGATGAGCCCGATTTCAAGGTTCCCCATCCGTTGATGGAGGAGCGTGATTTCGTGATGAAACCTTTGAAGGAAATACTCAGGTAATTTATTATAATTCAGGCAGAAGGAGAAAACTTTCTGCCTTTTTTAATTGCTTTTGCTTACTTTAACTCGTTTCATAAGTGTTTTTTGCAGTTTTTTTATTATTTTTGCACCCGAAATTAAAGTTAGCAGTAATATAGCTTAATTATTAAGCAGTAAAATAACAAAAATATTCAGCGGAAAATAAAAGTAAGAAAAAAGATATTTGTATATCAGGAGGTATAAGTGAATATGAAAGTAAATAAGTTTATGGCTGTAGCCATTCTGATGTGCCTTTGTATCCAATCAATGCAAGCACAGCAGATAGGCTTCAAGACTAATGTGCTTTATTGGGCTACTACCACCCCTAATATAGGAATGGAAATGGAAGTAGGCAAGAAGCATACAGCTCAGCTATTCCTGGGCTTGAATCCCTGGAAGCAGAGTGGAGGAGATCAGTCTAGGCTCCGACACTGGTTGGTGATGCCGGAATATCGCTACTGGTTCAACCGAAGCTTTGATGGATGGTTTGTGGGTGCCCATGCCTTGGGCGGTCAGTATAACGTGGGCGGCGTGAAGTTTCCTTTCGGATTGTTGAAAGGATTGCGCAACCATCGCTATGAAGGTTGGTATGCCGGAGGCGGCATCACAGCCGGAAAACAATGGAATCTTTCAAAGCACTGGAACTTTGAGGCTTCGCTCGGATTGGGCTATGTCCATACCAAATACGATAAATTCGAATGTGGTACCTGTGGTGCAAAACTCAACTCTGCCCATAAGAATTATGTGGGACCCACCAAGGTGGCTCTCTCCCTCATCTATTTAATCCCTGGCAAGGCTGAAGAGAAGCGCGAAAACGATGCTCCTCGGATCATCGAGACCATTCAGCAGCCTAAGCAGAATGTACTGAAGCCGGTGCTTCAGTTGCAGGCTGTCGTAGCCGAAGCTCCGAAGATTCGCCATTTGGATAAGCGAGCCTATATCGACTTCCCGGTGAACAGGATAGAATTGCGTGCCGACTATCGCCGCAATCCGGAACAGTTGGATAGCATCATCACTACCATCAAGGCATTGAAGGCGGATAAGAACCTGCAGGTGATGGCAATCAATATCCATGGTTTTGCTTCGCCGGAAGGCACGTATCTGCACAACGATTACTTGGCAAAGAACCGTGCCCGCACTTTGGCGGAGTATGTTCGCAAGATGGTGCAGCTGCCCGACAGCATCTTTACGGTATCATCCACTGCCGAGGATTGGGATGGTTTGCGTGAATATATCCAGCAGAGCGATTTGGAGAAGAAGCTGCAGATTTTAGCGATAGCGCAGGATGAAATCCTGACTCCAGATGCCCGAAATGCGAAAATGAAGAAACTATATCCGGCGCAATATCGCACCCTGCTCACCCTCTGTTATCCGGCTCTCCGCCATAGCGACTACCACATTACATATAAGATTAAGCCATTTGATGTGGAGGAGGCAAAGCAGATTATGAAGACCAAGCCGCAGCTGTTGTCGCTCAACGAGTTGTTCATGGTAGCCCAGACCTACAAGGTGGGTTCCAGGGAGTTCAACGAGGTGATGGAGTTGGCTGTGCGCATGTATCCGGAGGATGAAACGGCAAACTTGAATGCTGCTATTATCCGCCTGAACAACGGAGATGCCGAGGCTGCCAAGCCATATCTTGATAGAGCCGGCGAATCAAAGGAAGCCGATGCTGTAAGAAAAGCGTATCAGGTGCTGACGATTCAATGAAGCTATAAATATAGACTATAGGAATAAAAGCTATAAAATTAAGATAAATACAGCAGAAAATATAAATAAAAAAGTAATAAATACGATTTAAACTATAAAATTATGAAGAAATTCAGAGTGCTATCATCTGTGCTGGCATCAGCATTGATGATGACGGTGATGTCTTGCTCAAGCAGCGATGACTTGAATGGTGGCGGTCCAGATAATGCTAACGATAAGTCTTATCTCGCCATCAGAATAAATAATGTAGGTTCTGCTTCCGGTTCCCGTGCAGGAAGTGATTATGAAGCAGGTACGGCAGATGAGAACTATATTGAGAGTGTAAGATTCTATTTCTTCCATGCTGATGGAACTCCTTATATGCTGAAGAATGCTGGTCAGTCTACCGGTAAAAACTGGCTGGAGAAGAACCGTGATTTGAATGCAGATAATAAGGAAAATCCAAATGTGTCTATGATTTCCAATCCTCTTTTGGTTATCGAGGGCAATACCGGAGCTTCACCAGCCGTGATGATTGCAGTCATCAATCCAAATTCATTGGATGGAGATAAGCTCGGAGATGGTGCCAAGACTTTGGATGATGTGAAGCGTTCTGCTGTCTTCTCTCAGTTCTATACCACTGGCAACAAGAACTTTGTGATGAGCAATTCTGTTTTTGTAGCCAATGGTGTGGAGAAATGTGCTTCTGTCGTCACAGGACATGTTGCTACCACAGCAGATGAGGCCAAGAAAAAACCTGTAGAGATGTTCGTTGAGCGAGTAGTGGCTAAGGTTCAGCCTACTATCAATGCTAATTACACTGCTACTGATGGCAGAAAATGGACAAAAATTGATGGCAAGGATGCCATGAAGGTGGGTGTTTATGGTACCAATGATATCTATGCCGTAGTTGATGGATGGGGTGTTGCTGATGAAGATGGCAAGGCCGAGCTGGTAAAGCAGGTAAATACTACATGGAATGATGAAAACCTGGGTATCAACGTATGGACTTCTTCTGACTACAATCGTTGTTTCTGGACTTCTTCCGTACCCTTTGCCGCTGGTGGTGCAGACGGTAATAAACCGGTTAATCATACTTACAATGATTATGCTGCCCGCAAGTTAACTGATTGTGCCTACACCTTGCCAAATGCGCCAATAACTGTAGATCTAGACCCTTATGCCAGCACTTTGACCAAGATGGTACTTGTCACTCATCTGGTTTACAAGGATGGAACGGATTACAAAAAAGCAGAAATCTGCCAGTATCGTGGTCAGGAATACCTGCATGTCGATGATGTGAAGACAGAAGTTGCCAACAGCTTTGCTGATTACTATATCAGTAAGGGCAATACCCGTACCAAGTTGCAGCCATCTGATATCGAGTTCACTACCGCGGCTACTGGTATCAAGGATTATCAGGTAGTGGCTACCTTGCGTACGTTGGCTACAGACGAGTCTTTGCAGAAGAAAACGGGAATCACAGAAGATTCATATACAGGTGTAACCCGGGAAGCTCTCCAGGCCGAGATGAACAAAGAGCCAGCTCAGATCCGCAAGGAGGGTAGGGCATATTACTTCATCCCTATCCGCCACTTGGGTACAGATTCAACGAAGGTGGGCTACTACGGCATCGTGCGCAACCATGTGTATAGCATCAACATTCAGAATATGTTTGGATTCGGTACACCGGTTTATGATCCAAACAAGGTTATCGACCCAACCATTCCATCTAACGATGCTACCTATCTTGCAGCCCGCATCAACGTGCTTTCATGGCGAGTTGTAAAGTATAACGCAGATTTGGATAAGACAAAATAATGAAGATACAGACTCGTACCCTTACATGGGGCACTTTCTTATCTTGGTTGTTGCTGCCACTGAGCCTGACCCTCGTGTCATGTTCCTGGTGGCACGATGACCAGGAAGGGTGTGAGGCTACCAGGCGTGTTCGTTTTGTTTACGATATGAACATGCTCTATGCCGATGCTTTTGCTCATGAGGTGAAAACCGTCACGCTTCATGCCTTTGATTCGGAGGGAAAACTGGTCTATTCCAAGACTGCTCCAACTTCAGAGATTCTATCCGAAGAGGGAATGAATGTGGATGATATGCCATCAGGGGTATATGATCTTCAGGTTTGGGCTGAAGGTGAAGAACGCCATCCTGGTTCCTATATATATAAAGGTGAAGATGGAAAGGAGAGCTGGGGAAAGGCCAGCATGGGAGATTTCCAGGTTCTCGTGAATCGAGATGATAACCATCAGGTAAACCACGACCTTACTCCCCTGTTTCATGGCATCCTGCGAAATGCCGACCTCACTGCTGTTTTTGGCAAAAACAAAACAGTAACCGTCAGACTAACCAAGGATACCAACCATTTCAAGATCATATTGCAGCATCTTTCTGGAAAGAACCTGAGGGCTGAAGATTTCGACTTTGTCATTACCGACAGCAATGGCTATCTGGATTACGACAACAGTCTCCTGCCGGATGATGAACTTGCCTATTCAGCATGGAGCAAGTATGAAGGCATGGCTGGTGTAAACGGGAATACGGACGAGCAGACCTCCGTATCTGCAGCCTTGGCAGAGTTGACCACCTGCCGCCTCGTGAAAGGCCATCAGATGCGCCTGCATGTATATGAGCATTCCACAGGCAGAAGCATCATCAATATTCCATTGATAGATTATGCCTTGCTGGTAAAGGGAAATTATCAGAGCAGGATGGACGACCAGGAATATCTTGACCGTCAGGATTCATACAGTCTCGTATTCTTCCTCGACGGGAAGGCTAACTGGTTGGCTACAACCATCTATATCAATTCGTGGCGGGTGGTATTGAGTAATTCCGATTTCGGACCTTCAAAATGATGAATATCAATAAGATCTTTCAATATCTGCTTGCCCTGGCAGGTGTAATTACCTGCATGGCATGCAGCGATTCCGCCGACCGTGTTTCGGATGACGGCTATGTAAGGGTGGTATTCCAGCTATATATGCCATCCTCTACGGTGGTGACCCGTGCAGGGGAAAGCGATTGGGAATATGCCATCGACAAAAGCCGATTGCATGTGGTTTTCTATAGTCAGGATGGCCGTGCCATCGGCGGGGTGGAGCATCTGGTGCTTCTGCCTACCCAGAAGGAGAATGAATATCAGGTTACCGGATCCATCAAGCTGGATAAGTTGCAGATGACTAACAGCGGCTTTTCTGGAAAGGTGATGGTTTATGCCAACATCAATGACGTGGACGAGCAGGCCGATTTCTCGGAAGATACTCTGAACCGCCTGACCTTCACCTATCAGCCTACCACGCCCCATTTCATTCCGATGTGGGGTGTGAAGCAGCTTGAAAACATTCCTTTCGAGGCAGGAAAGCAGTATGACATCAAGACCATCAATCTGCTCCGTGCAGAAGCCAAGATTCATGTTTCGCTTCGCCAGGATATGATAGATGGGGGTTATACGCTCACGCAGGTAAAACTCCTGGGGCATCAGCAGCAGGGCTATTGTCTGCCGCCGTTTGCCAGTGTTTCCCATTTGGAAGATGCCAACCGGCTTTCTGATGCGGATATGGGGCATTTTCATGAAGCCGCTCCTTCGCTGGAACCTGTTGATATGTTGCAGGGGGATGTCTATGTTCCTGAATATCGGAATAGCGGAGAGGGGACGCCTGCCGTCATCAGGTTGCGGCTTAGAGACCGGTTTGGAAAGGAATCAGATTATCAGCTCAAGTTTGTGGATTATGATGCCAGTGGGGCTCCAACCTCCCAGGCAGTAGATATCCTCAGAAATCATTACTATCAGTTTCAGTTATATAAAGGCGACAATGATATCCTGCATGTTAATTTGAATGTGCGAAAGTGGTATTACACTGAGCACGACCATATTATTATGTAAGAAATATCGTCTTAAGTGTTATAATGTAAATTCATGAAGAAATTATTATCATATATTTGTTGGGTACTTGCCGTCTTCTGTTTGATGGGATGCGGTTCCGATGGCGGTGCGGAAATGATTCCGGAACTGCCTGCGGCTGAATGCGTTTCCGTGAAACTGCAGTTGGGCGTTTCTGAAAGCAGGGAGGCTACCCGAGCGGGATATAGTGATAGCTTGAATTCTTCGGGAGAATGGATGAAAAACTGGTTTGTGGTAATCGCCAGCAACCATCAGATAGACACTATCATCACCAATCATCCTTATGGTTCGGGCGAACAGGAACGTGCCTTGGACGATTGCTGGGTGAGACTGAAGCCGGGCAAGCATGTGTTCTATTCCTTTGCCAATATCCAGCCTTCAGAATTAGACTTGGAGGGAAAGAAAAAGGGAGATGAATTGCCGGATGACTTTGAACAGTATAAGTATCATGTAGAGATACCGAAACTCGCTTTTGCCGACCACTGGACTGACTTCGGGGATGATTCCCAATCGTTTTTCAAAAATGGCATTCCTATGAGCAACCGCCAGGAGATAGATATCGATAACAATACCCGATCCATCAACCTGGAAGTAATCAGAATGGTGGCGAAAGTGGAGCTTAGCATCACCAATACCTCCAGTCATCCCATTACCCTCAAGAAAGTGGTTCTCTCCGATCAGACTCCCAATTCTATGGAGAACCTGATGCTTTTCCCTGCTGCTGATGAGGTTGATAACCAGGGAGTAGCCCATGTGGGTAAACCGAACCTCTGTACGCAGCAGAAGCAGGTGGTTACCTACGAGGGACTGAACAACGGGGAAGGCTATACCGTGAGTGCCCATGGCGGCAAGCAGTATATCCGCTTCTATGTGAACGAAAGTGAGGCCACTGACGAGAATAAATATTTCGTACTCCAGTTGCATACGGATGATGGCAACGGAGGGGAACTGACCCGCCGCTATGCGATGCTCAACTGGCGACAGATGTGCCGCAACGATTTCCGCCTGATTCCCATCCAGTTGGACGATTATGCCATCGAGTGGCAGGTAGAGGCGTTTTCTCCTATCGGCGTGCTGCCGCAGGTAGAAGAGGATAACAACAATCTCACGGTTACCTTCGGCTATTACGGCGAGTTCCATATCATCCCGAAAATCAGGAAGATAAGCAACCAGCAGCTGGTAGATTCCTGGAACATCAGCAACCAGCAGCTTACGGAAGTGGTTTCCACGCCAGCCGGCGATGCAGGAACCTGCATCTTTGATGCCAAACCTTATTGGAATGAGGTAGCCAAGCGTATTGAAGGCGAGATGGGCAACCGGTCGGGCACCTCAGTCTATCAGCTGAGAATGACGCTGGATGTGAATGGCGACAGGCTAACTCTGTCACGTAAAGTGAGATTTGTGATGAATTCGGTTAATTTAAAATAGAATGAAAGGAAACGGTTTATTTTCAAAATATATCTTGTTCATCCTGGGCATCATCTCTTTGATGCCTGGGATGGCTTATTCCCAGACCTTTAAGCATTATCAGGGCATCGCCAATAAAGCTGGCGATTACGAGGTGATAGATGCCGCCTATGACTGTCTCCGACAGAAAACGCATGTGTATGATTATTATATCGCCCTGCCTAGCGGTGGTAGCAAGGATTTGTCTTTGCCATTTTCCGACTATTCTGGCAATGGTGAAGATTTGGAACCTAGAGGATATTTCAGATGGTATAATTACGATACAGATAAGGCTTCTGCTCAGCTGAAGGCTTATTCTGCCAGCACCCTGCTGCAGCGCATGAAAGATACTCATGGAATAGATAAAGGTTTGATAGCCTATAATCTTTCATCCAGGCCAAATCGTAATTTGGTGGGTGCCGTTTATACACGTCCTGCAGATGCTTCCTGGAGCGGTGAGACCATCGCCTGCGATGTGAGCCGATACGTGGATGGCTGCAACGGAACAAGCTTCGAGCATGAGCCAACCCTTTCTATCCGATATATCTTCCATATCATGCCGGCAGAAAAGATGGCGGATGATATCAAGCTGAAACTCCTGGAAACGGGAAGAGACAGAGATTACACTTATGAAGATGGAAAGGGCGTTTCGGCGGGATTGAAAGACGGAGGCGCCTCTATGACACTCCGCCTCAACCAGAATGATGTGACCAACTATTATTTCCATCCAATGAATAATATCAATACGCATCATGTCTTTGCAGAGGATGAGAAGTATAAAATTAAGAAATCTGATTTCAGTACTGAGGTTGTTCAGGCAACTCAAGTGCAGTGGCGTGTTTATAATTCCGATAAAACCCAGTTTGTCTGGTGGACTCATAAAGGAGGTAGTTTTGCGCCCCGTTTCTTTGATTTGAGCTTGAATATACTGAATAATACGGGCACTAATGCATGGCGTGACCTGAATGGTAGTAGAGTCGGCAGCAAGCAGACCTTTAAGTATGGCGACCGTATTTATGTGGTGGCAATAGCCATTTCCGGCAGCGGACAGATGTGCCCTATCGCCAATTTCACCTGCCAGCTATTCAACCAGTATCCAATGACTGCGGACGAACTGAAGACGTCTGGTCAGAATACCCGCTTGAATTCCTATCTGGAAGATCATTATCGCCCTGTTAACATCGTTTCTTTTGATGATGCTGATGAAGAGCAGACTCTCCTGGCTCCTACAAGCCCGGATGATAATCAGGACCGCCTGCCTTCTAAATGGAGCAAGCGAAGCTATGGCTTTGTCTATCGTGAATTGATGAATTCCGCTCCGGCAGGCAATATGTATGTAAATCCCAAGCATTCACCGCTGCATGGAGAATATGGACTCTATAAGTCGGCAAATATAAAGGGAAAGTCAGGATGGGGAAACTCTGGTACAGATAGCTATCTGTGGTGGCCTACTGCCCAGCTCTACGACCGCACTTACGAAAATACGAATGGTACGCAATATGGTCATTTTCTCTATATAGATGCCGCTGATGAGAGCCGGCAGATTGCCGAAGCTGATTTCAAGGCCGACCTCTGTGTGGGTTCGCAGGTGATTTTCAGTGCTGCCATTGCCGATATGACAATCGGTGCAGAGCGCCCGCAGCTGATGTTCAAGCTCTATGGCGTGAATTACGATGAGAACAACCAGGAAACGGAGCGCAGGCTGCTCCACTCGTTCTCTTCCGGCAATTTCTCGGGCAATCGCCAGGGGGGTGATGGCTACAATGTTGGCAAATGGTATCAGGTTTACGGAAAGATGGTGCTGCAGAAGGAGAGCGGCGTGAATAACTTCACCGACTTCAAACTGGTGGTGGATAACATGTGCAAATCTACCGATGGTGCCGACTATGCCTTCGATGATCTCCGCATCTACACCAAAGCATCCAAGGTGGATATCATCCAGAGCTCGCCTATCTGTCCTGGCAAGAATACTGCAAAGGATGCTTCTCTTGCCACCACCATCCTCCTAAAATTGAGGGCTTTGCAGGAAACCATGGCGGCGCTTGCCGACAATACAGAAAAGAAACTCTATTTCCGCTTCGTGGATGCCGAGGGTAATCCGGCAGAGAACGTGAACTATGGAACGACAGAAAATCCTAACTACCAGTGGGGAACCACCACTATATATAATTATGTGGATGAAACCAAAACGGTGGATGGAAAGCCGATGTACGAGAAAATCAACGACGAGTGGAACGTGGTGCTTGCCAACAGATACTTCAATCTGCAGTCGAACCAGACTTACTATGTAAGTTTTGCCTTTGATGAGGAAGGGATAACGGACAAGACCCAGCTTAAGTGGGGAAAGCCTTCGGATGTGTGCTCGCTCTATAGCACCAACTTCCAGATGGTGCAGCAGAAGGTGCTGGTTACCGATGCCAACGGAAGCATCACCACCACCGTCACCATTCCTTGCGATGACAACGCTACCCCGGAATATAACATCAAGGCGCAGTTGCAGACCGTAGACCAGAATAATGGAGGTAGTATCCAGCTGAATGGTGTGCTCTACAATTGGTATGTAGACGATGCCACGACGCCGATACTGCAAAACAGCGCCGAGTTCAAGAACGTGCCGCTGGGTGTGGGCGTTCATACCATCCGTGTGATTCCTGCCACCAGTTCTTCTACCATCACCCAGGGTGGAGTAGATTATCAGATCTGTCTCGATGAGATGTCGTTCAAGCTTCGTGTCGTGAAGAACGGACCGCAGTTGAATCTGGGTCTTCCCGACGTGGCATATCCTAATAATTATGCCCGCACGGTGCGCATCGGATTGCCTCAGGTGGCTCTGCTGGCAGAGCAGGAAGCCAAGGGCAAGGGCGGATATATCAGTGTGCCTATCAGCGGCGAGAACCTGGTGGCGGCTAATTCCACCCGTCTCTATTTCGTGAAGGCTGGCGGAAAAGATCAGCTGGATCCTTCGCAGTATACCAACGTGATGTATCTTTCGGATACCAACGACCCTGCCTATAATAACAGGATAGGGGAGAGCCTGACGCTGGCTACGCTTCAGGATAATTATATCATGAGTAAATCCAGCCAGCTGAAGCTGAAGTTTACGCCGCAGGCGGGGGATGCATCTTCTGCGTCAAAGAATGTGCAGTTGCATGAGGGATATTGGTACGAAGGCGTATTGATATTCCGTGAGGATGGCTCCCAGGGAACCACGGTACTCTGCTCGGGCGAGGTATACATCCGCTTTGCGGTGGTACCGGAATACGCTACCTGGAATCCTACTGCCAACAGCAGGATGAGTGCGGCATGGAACAATGATGAAAACTGGCGCCGCTCTGGCCATGGCGAGCTCTATAAGGGGGCTGATGAATATGCTGATTACAGCAGCGGCGGATACGTGCCGATGAAGTTTACCAAGGTAACGATTCCAGATTTGAGCGGACTGTATTTCCCTTCCCTGGGCTATATCGCCTATCAGAAATCCACGGGCATCGCCACCCGTCTGAGCAATGCCAAGGGCGATGCGGCAACGGCGAATATCCAGTATGACATGCTTGCCCGGTGGGATGCCAATACCGAAAGCCACGGGTTGAATGCCGAAGGCAATCTGGAGTGTGAACCTTTCTATGGCAACACATGCGACCAGATTTACTTCAAGCCGGGAGGCGAACTGCTCAACCAGTGCTATCTGAAATACAACAAGGCGTGGGTGGAGAAGCAGATGAAGCCAAACACCTGGTATGCCTTCACTTCGCCTTTGCAGGATACCTATGCGGGCGACATCTATGTGCCGGCTGCATCGGGCAGACAGGAGTCGGAGGCGTTCAAGCCAATCTCGTTCTCTGCTTCGACAAACAATCGCATTACCAGTCCTGTATATCAGCGCAGCTGGAATGATGCTTCTGCCGAAGAAGTAACACTGGATGGCAAATATAAAGCCTACGACTATGCCGGCACTGGCATCACATTCGAAAATCAGAAACTCAATGCGCTTTCAGCCCACTGGAGCCACGTATATAATCAGGTGGATAGGAAATATCAGCCGCTGGAGGGCGTGGCTATCAGCATGGGAGATAAATATACGGTGGGTGCATCGGGCGAAGTATTGCTCCGTTTGCCGAAGGCAGATACGCAATATACCTATGCCTCGGCTTCTCAGCAGCAGGGCTCGCTTTCGGCGAATGTGGATAAGCAGAATGCTTATCGCCTGGTAGTGAATGCCGATACTCTGGAGAATGCTTTGGGCAAGATGAGCTATTCGCTGGTTAAGTTGTCGGATGGCAACAATTACTATCTGGTGGGTAATCCTTATATGGCTACGCTCAGCATGTATAAGTTCCTGAAGGCAAATCCATCGCTAAAGTCCAGCTTCTATGTCTATGAGAATGGTGTGTTGAAACTCTATAATCAGTTGGATATGTCAACCACCACGTATGAGTCGAAGAACGATGTGAAGATTTCGCCGATGCTGTCGTTCTTTGTCTGTCTGAAGGATGGACAGAGTGCATCGCAGCTCAACTTCACTTCTGCGATGACGGTAGATAGAGAAGTGTTTGGCGGTGTGAAGACGGCTTCTGAAGGGGAGCAGAATCTCACTACGCTTACTCTTACGGCTGCAGCATCGGGTTATGGCAGCCGTTCGAAGATTGTGCTTGATACCGCTGCCTCTGAGGATTATGATGAGGCTGAAGATGTCCAGCTGCTCTATGATGCCCAGCTCCAGGATGTGCCGGTTGTCTATACGGTGGCTGGCGATGAGGCTGTGGCGCTGAATACCTTGCCGGATGTAGATTGGCTGCCGCTGGGCGTGGTAGGCAAATCCTCTTCTGTTGGATTGAAAATTGATGGCATCTCTCGTCTTTCTTCTCCTCTCTATCTCTATGATGCTGCCACCCGCAAGTATCAGGAACTGAAGGAGGAAGAAGAGGTGAAGGTAATGGCGAACGAGCACGGCAGATACTTCCTCACCCAGACTCGCAGTACCACGGGCATCGAAGATGCTGAGATGGGCGAGAGTGACGTGAAGATCTATTCTCCAGCCCGGGGACTGATTGTTGTATCCAAGGTGAATGGACCTCTATTAAATAAGGTGGAGGTTTACACCCTCGATGGAAAACTGGTGGCAGCGAAAAAGGCTGCAGGTGCTGTTTCTGTCAGCATCCCGGTTTCCTCTTCGTCCCAGACTGTCTACATTATCAGAGTATCCTTGATGGATACGCAGACTGTAATAACAAAAAAGCTTTCTCTCCGTTGAGAGAAAGCTTTTTTGTGTTAAACTGAGAAAAAAGAAGAATCCCATCGCTCTTGCGAACGATGGGATTCTGGTATGCTCGGCATGAGCTTATTCTAATGGGTGCAAGTCCCTAACGAGCCC
>OIYK01000033.1_pt1 | contig 25982 bp, 19 predicted proteins | sample 1588361 | NCBI WGS metagenome assembly OIYK01 (sample SAMN03283293) | human gut metagenome | biome: human-associated habitat; material: feces | host: Homo sapiens | place: Peru | collected 2012 | reverse complement strand
TTATACCCAGGGCGCTGCCCTGGGCTAGGAGCTTTTGGGCCTTCAGCCCGTACTTAAACCACATGCGAAACTTCAGTTTCTAATAACTGCCAAACGCAAACAGCCAACTGTCCGCAGTAGCGCCAGTTGGCTGTTCTTCGCTTGCCAGTGGGTTGTCTTTCGCTCGCCAGTTGGCTAAATAAGGCTTTTACGTGCGCTGTATACGGCTAAAATGATTTTTCCTTAGAACATCATAGCCACGCGCTTTACGCCCGCTACAAGCGCATCTATTTCTTCCTTTGTATTGTACAGGGCAAAGCTGGCACGAACGATACCGAGAATGCCGTAGCGGTCCATCAAAGGCTGAGCACAGTGATGACCGGTACGAACAGCAATGCCCAGACGGTCGAGCAAGGTTCCCATATCCATGTGATGAATATCACCAACCAAGAAGCTGACAACGGCATCCTTGCCTTCCTGTTCACCAAAAAGTCTGATTCCATCGACGGTTCGCATCTGCTCCATGCAGTAACGGGTCAATTCCTGCTCATGCTTGGCGATGTTGTCCATGCCAAGTGCAGAGACATAATCTATCGCCTTTGCCAGACCGTGGGTAGCTACATAGTCAGGAGTACCAGCCTCGAACTTGAAAGGCAACTTCTCGAAAGTAGTCTTCTCGAAGCTTACGCTCTCTATCATTTCGCCACCACCCTGATAAGGAGGCAACTTGTCGAGCCATTCTTCCTTGCCGTAAAGCACACCGATACCGGTAGGACCATAAATCTTATGCCCGCTGAAAGCGAAGAAATCGCAATCCATATCCTGTACATCCACAGCAAAGTGAGGAGTACTCTGAGCTCCATCCACCATAACAGGCACATCGTGCTCATGAGCTATCTTAATCATCTCTTTCACCGGATTCACCGTACCGAGCACGTTGCTCACCTGGGCAATGCTCACGATTTTGGTGCGTTCGGTGAATAAATTGGCGAATTCATCGAGGTTAATCTCACCTTTATCATTGATAGGAATCACACGGATGGCGATTCCCTTCTTGGCAGCCTGCAACTGCCAAGGCACGATATTAGAGTGATGCTCCATGGTAGAGATAATCACTTCGTCGCCCTCGCTCATAAAAGCATCACAGAACGATGAAACCACGAGATTCAGACTCTCGGTAGTACCACGGGTAAAGATGATTTCCTCAACCTTAGGCGCATTGATAAACTTGCGCACAGTTTCGCGGGCTGCCTCATGAAGGTCGGTAGCCTGCTGAGAGAGATAGTGTACACCACGATGCACATTGGCATTCACGTTGAGATACTCGTCGCGCATGGCATCGAGCACGCACAATGGCTTCTGCGTGGTTGCCGCATTATCCAGATACACCAATGGTTTATCATAGACCTTTCTCGATAAAATCGGGAAATCTGCTCTTACTTGATTGATATCATACATAGCAAAATAGTTTATTTACAGAGTTTACAACCCTCGCACTTATTGAGTTCACCACGGAATCGCTTCTCTACGAGATGATGCAGGCGATCGCGCAATGGCTCCAGCTCCATCTTGTCGATGACTTCGTTGATAAATGCAAACTGAAGGAGCAACTTAGCCTCCTCGCGGCTCACACCACGCTGCTGCATATAGAACAAAGCAGCATCGTTGAGCTGACCTACAGTACTACCGTGCGCACACTTCACATCATCGGCATAAATCTCCAGCATCGGCTGGGTGAACATACGGGCTGTCTTTGTAGCACAGAGGTTCTGGTTGGTTTCCTGAGAAGTAGTCTTCTGGGCACCATGACGAACCAATACTCTGCCGGCAAAAGCACCACGTGCTTCACCATCGAGCACATACTTATAAAGCTCGTTACTGGTACAATGACCCACCTGATGATCGATGAGCGTATTGTTATCTACCACCTGGTTCTTGTCGGCAATCACACAACCATTGCAGAAGCACTCTGCTCCCTCGCCCTTGAATACGAGGTCGAGGCGGTTGCGGGTGATACCATTATGAAGGGTGATGACGTTATGGTTTACACGGCTGTTAGCCTGCTGCTCGATATAAACGTTGCTGACACGGCGGTTCTTGTAATGAGTCTCCTCCAGACAATAGAGGTCGAGACTGGCATTCTCGCCTACAAATGCCTCGATAACCTGAGTAGCGAGAAAGTTCTTGTCATCGGCAGCATGATCGCAGAAGAGGAACTTAGCCTCAGCACCCTGTTCCATTACGATGAGCACACGACGGTTTACCATCAAATCTACATCCGAACGGAGAATATTGATAACCTGAATGGTTCGCTCCACCTTTACGTTCTTTGGAACATAGATAAGCAAGCCATCCTGTGCCAGGAATGTATTCAATGCGGTGATGCCATCTTCGTCGGTTTTGGCAATCTTAGCGTAGTATTTCCCGATGAATTCAGGGTTTTCTGCAGCAATCTTGTTCAAAGAGTCTACGATAACACCCTCTGGCAACTCTACTTTTGGCAATGCCTTATTATAAAAAGCATCGTTTACAACGAAGTAGAGCGAAGTGCTCAGATTAGGCACATCGCAGCGGAAAGCCTCGTATGGATCTACGGGGATTTCCAGACGGTTCAAGTTCAAGCCATAGTCTGGCTCGAAGATGGCGCTCATATCTGTATACTTGTATCGTTCTACCTTTCGGGAAGGGAAACCCAGGCGACGGAAGTCCTCGAAGGCTGCGTCACGCACCGCATTGAGCACCTCAGCACTGTTCTTCTTGACCATTCTCGAAGAAGACTGATACAAGTCTAAATATTGTTTTTCTGAATGCATAGCCATCCTCCCTATTTATTTCTCATCTACTTCAGCCTTGATCCAGTCGTAGCCACGAGCCTCAATCTCCTTGGCAAGTTCAGGACCGGCAGTCTTCACGATTCTACCCTTATAGAGTACGTGAACCACACTTGGCTTAATCATATCGAGCAGACGCTCGTAGTGAGTGATGACGATGGCAGAAGTCTTGTCGGTATGCATCTTGTTCACACCATCGGCTACGATACGCATCGCATCCACGTCGAGACCAGAGTCGGTTTCATCGAGGATAGAGAGTTTTGGCTCCAGCATAGCCATCTGGAAAATCTCGTTGCGCTTCTTCTCACCACCCGAGAAACCTTCGTTTACAGAACGGCGAGCCAACTTACTGTCCAATTCCACCAACTCGCGCTTCTCGCGCATCAGTTTCATGAATTCGCTTGTATTCAAAGGCTCCAAGCCCTGATACTCGCGCTTGGCATTGATAGCCGCACGCATGAAGTTGGTCATGGATACACCAGGAATCTCTACCGGATACTGGAAAGAGAGGAACAATCCCTCACGGGCACGGTCTTCTGGCTTCATATCCAGAAGGTTCTTGCCGTTGAAGATAGCCTCGCCCTCGGTTACGGTATAGAGAGGGTTACCCGTGAGCACAGCGCTCAAGGTTGACTTACCGGAACCGTTAGGTCCCATGATAGCATGTATCTCACCATCGTTGATAGTCAGGTTGATACCTTTCAATATTTCTTTGCCTGCAATAGTAGCATGCAGATTCTTTACCTCTAACATAATTGTTATAAAATTGTGTCAATTAATAAATCACATACTGATTCTAACAATGTAGGTGGCTTGGTCCACCCCCATTGTTCAAACAAAGGAGGAGGGTCTAACACCACGAAGCTACATTCACCAGAGAGTATTATATCATGTGAGAAAGCTGAAACACTGTTATTTTGCAGCATGATAGAAGCCGTTGAAGATGGAGCAGAAGCATCCAACTTAAAATAGCCATAAAAATGCCCATCAACAGTATATATCGGCTTATACTGAGAAGCAAAACCTCTTACAATCGAATCTTGTTGAGCAGTCAAATTTACAGGTCTTATCTTGGAAAGGATCTGACCAAAAGCATTCAAATGCACTGCCAACAGCAATAACAAGATACACTTTTTCATCACAAGCCTCACTTTCTATTCATTTTTTATCCTACAGTTCCTTCGAGTGAAACACTCAGGAGTTTCTGTGCCTCAACGGCAAACTCCATAGGCAACTTGTTGAGCACATCCTTGGCATAACCGTTTACGATCAAGCCGACAGCCTCCTCGGTAGGAATGCCTCGCTGATTGCAATAGAAGAGCTGGTCTTCTGAAATCTTCGAGGTGGTTGCCTCATGTTCGAACACGGCTGTGTCGTTATGGGCATCCATATATGGGAAGGTATGCGCTCCACAATCGCTGCCCAGCAACAAAGAGTCGCAGGAACTGTAATTGCGTGCATTGTCGGCATTGGATGTGGCACGAACCAGACCACGATAGGAATTCTGGCTATGACCTGCCGAGATACCCTTCGAGATGATGGTACTCTTGGTGTTCTTACCCATGTGAATCATTTTGGTACCTGTATCGGCCTCCTGATAGTTGTTGGTAACAGCTACACTATAGAACTCAGCTACAGAGTTGTCGCCACGCAAGATGCAGGAAGGATACTTCCAGGTAATCGCAGAACCCGTCTCTACCTGAGTCCAGCTCAACTTAGAGTTCACACCACGCAAGTCACCTCGCTTGGTTACCAGGTTCAGCACACCACCCTTACCATGCTCATCACCAGGATACCAGTTCTGAACGGTAGAGTATTTCACCTCAGCATTATCCTTGACAATAATCTCTACGATAGCCGCATGGAGCTGGTTCTCATCACGCATTGGCGCTGTACATCCCTCCAGATAAGAAACGTAGGCATCATCATCGGCGATGATCAATGTACGCTCAAACTGACCGGTGTTACGGGCATTGATGCGGAAGTAACTGCTCAATTCCATCGGACAACGGACACCCTTAGGAATATAAACAAACGAGCCATCACTGAATACGCAACTGTTCAAGGCTGCATAGAAGTTATCACGATAAGGAACAACGGTTCCTAAATACTCTTTTACCAAATCAGGATGTTCCTTCACCGCCTCACCGATACTGCAGAAGATGACACCCTTCTCACGGAGTTTCTCCTTGAAGGTCGTCTTCACCGACACAGAGTCCATGATGGCATCTACGGCGGTACCGCTCAAAGCCAGACGCTCCTCCAGAGGAATACCGAGTTTGTCGAATGTTTTCTCCAACTCAGGATCAATCTCCTTGTTTTTTGGCTTCTTTGCCAAAGGGTCGGCATAGTATGAAATCTCCTGGTAGTCAATAGGTGGCACGTGAACGTGTCCCCACTTTGGCTCCTTTAGCGTCTTCCAGTAATTGTAGGCTTTCAGACGAAATTCGAGCATCCAGTCTGGCTCTCCCTTCTTCTGCGAGATCAGGCGCACAACATCCTCGTTGAGACCCTTTTCTATGATTTCAGTATGTACATCGGTGGTAAAACCATACTCGTATTTCTGGTCTATCACATCCTTGACAACCTGATTCTGTTCTTTCTCTATTTCTGCCATTGTTATTTAGAATAACCTTTCGTTATTTTAACCCTAAATAGGGATAAGCCGCTGAGGACTCATCCCTACCTTAATTATATATATGATAGAACGAAAAACAAATGAATTCTTCACTTTTCGTTCTTCACTCTTCACTTTATTAAAGCTTCTGCTCTACCTCGATCTCAGTGAAGGTCTCGATAACGTCGCCCTCCTGAATATCGTTGTAGTTGACGAGGCTCAAACCGCATTCCATACCGGTAACCACCTCCTTGACATCGTCCTTGTAACGCTTCAAGGCACCGATTTCAGCAGTACGGATCACGATACCGTCACGGATGACGCGAGCCTTATCCTTAGCGTGTACCTTACCCTCGGTAACGAGACCACCGGCAATAGTACCCACCTTAGAAATCTTGAAGGTCTGCTTAACCTCAACCTGACCAGTAACGATTTCCTTCTTCACCTTGTCGAGCATACCAACCATCGCACTCTTGATATCATCGATAGCATCGTAGATGATAGAGTATGTGTTGATTTCAACACCCTCACGGTCGGCAGCCTTACGAGCATCAGCAGATGGACGAACCTGGAAACCAACGATGACTGCATCTGAAGCAGATGCCAGCATCACGTCGTTCTCTGAAATCTGACCCACAGCCTTGTTCACCACGTTCACCTGAACCTTCTCGGTAGAAAGCTTGATGAATGAGTCGCTCAAAGCCTCAACAGAACCATCGGTATCACCCTTCACGATGACGTTCAACTCATGGAACTCACCACGTGCGATACGGTGAGAGATATCACCCAGGGTCAAGCGCTTCTGAGTACGCAAGCCCTGCTCACGTTGCAGCTGCTCACGCTTGTTGGCGATTTCGCGAGCCTCCTGCTCTGTCTCGATTACGTGGAACTGGTCACCTGCAGTAGGCGCACCATTCAAACCGAGGATGATAGCTGGCTCAGCAGGAGCTGCTGACTTGATGTTGGCATTACGCTCATTGAACATCGCCTTGACACGACCCCAAGAAGTACCGGCGAGTACGATGTCGCCTACCTTCAAGGTACCGTTGGCAACCAATACGGTAGAAACATATCCACGACCCTTGTCGAGGGAAGACTCGATGATGGTACCTGTAGCACGACGATTAGGGTTAGCCTTCAAGTCGAGCATATCAGCCTCAAGGAGCACCTTGTCGAGCAAATCGTGAACACCAATACCCTTCTTGGCACTGATTTCCTGGCACTGATACTTACCGCCCCATTCCTCAACAAGCAAGTTCATGTTCGCCAAGTCCTCGCGGATACGGTCTGGATTAGCACCTGGTTTATCAATCTTGTTGATAGCAAATACCATTGGCACACCGGCAGCCTGCGCATGAGCGATAGCCTCCTTGGTAGTAGGCATCACAGAGTCATCGGCAGCGATGATGATGATGGCGATATCGGTAGCCTGAGCACCACGGGCACGCATGGCGGTAAACGCCTCATGACCAGGAGTATCCAGGAAGGTTACCTTGCGACCGCTGTTCAGAGTCACACTGTAAGCACCGATGTGCTGGGTAATACCACCCGCCTCACCAGCAATCACATTGGTATTGCGGATATAGTCGAGCAAAGATGTCTTACCATGGTCAACGTGACCCATCACAGTTACGATTGGAGCACGTGGAACCAAGTCGTTCTCATCATCCACTTCCTCGCTCACGGCCTCCTGAACCTCGGCACTCACGTATTCGGTCTTGAAACCGAACTCCTCAGCTACCATATTGATAGTCTCTGCATCCAGGCGCTGGTTGATAGAAACCATGATACCTACACCCATCAGGGTAGAGATAACCTGAGTAACGCTGATATCCATCATCGTAGCCAACTCGCTAACGGTAACGAACTCAGTAAGTTTCAGGGTCTTGCTTTCCTTCTGCTCCTGACGAGCCTGATCCTGCAACTTCTCCTGAACAGCCTCACGCTTCTCCTTACGGTACTTAGCACCCTTCTTGTTCTGACTCTTGCTGGTCAAACGTGCAAGAGTCTCCTTAACCTGGCGTGCTACAGCCTCGTCATCAACCTCGATCTGGCGCTGGTTACCGCGGTTGTTGTTATTGCCGCGATTATTATTGTTATTATTTCTGTTGCGGTTTTTGTTCTTCTTGTTATTACCGCCGTTGTTGCCATTACCTCCGCCATTATTCTTAGCTTCAGCATTGATGTCAACACGTTCTTTGTTGATACGAACACGCTTTTTGCGCTCATTGTGCTGTTGAGCCATTTTCTCCTCACGTTCCTTGCGGCGCTCCTCCTTGGTTTTCTTCTTAGGACGAGTGCTCTGGTTGAGGGAAGACAAATCTATCTTGCCCAACACCTTAGGCTCATTAGCAGTAAACTTCTTCTCACTCTTGAGAGTAAACACGCTGTTGTCTGCTGCGCCAGCAGAATGCTGTGCAGTTTCATTCTTAGCATGATGATGCTCTTTCTTTCCCTGAGGAGCATTCTGCTTATTCGTCTGAGCGTTTGACTGCTGTGATTTCTGATGATTTTCCTGTTTCATTTGCTGTTTATGCTGAGAAGCCTGTTGTGGCTTCTGTTCCTTCTTTTGCTCAGCCTTAGGAGCGTCTTTCTTCTGCTCAGGACTGACGGCAGCAGTCTCAGGCTTTTCCGCAACAGACTCTGCAGCAGGCTTCTTACCGATATTGTCCAAGTCAATCTTTCCCAGCGGCTTATACTGCTGCTGTCCATTAGACTCCAACAAGCTTTCAGCGCGATTGTCCTTCTGCTCTGGCGCACGCTTCTTATCTTTTGCTTTTTTGGTAAAGAGTTTCTCAGCCTGATCACGAACCTCTCTGTCCTGACTGAAGGCATCATTCAATGCCTTGTATTGCTGGTCGGTGAGTTTGAAGCTCGGTTCTGCCTTGACATCTCCCAGGTCTTTTCTTTTCTCTAGGAATTCAACTGCCGTCTGAAGTCCTATATTTAATTCACGTAGTGCTTTATTTAATCTGATGCTCATAAATTATTTATTCTCCTATTTTTAAAGTTAGATTCCCTGCAAGCACTCGCTGGCAAGGGAATTATTGTTCGAATTCGGCGCGCAACACGCTGAGTACATGATCAACGGTCTCCTCTTCGAGGTCGGCCTTCTCAATCAGCAAGTTGCGAGGTGCATTGAGTACCTGCTTGGCAGTATCAAGACCGATGCCCTTGATAGCATCGATAACCCACTGGTCAATCTCATCAGAGAACTCATCCAAGTAGATATCCTCATCGGCCTCATTCTCGTCTACCTCACGGAATACGTCGATGGTATATTCTGTAAGCATAGAAGCCAGTTTGATGTTCATACCGCCACGGCCGATAGCCAAACTAACTTCCTCAGGCTGCAAGTAAACCTCTGCTTTCTTGTTCTCATCATCAACATTGATTGAAGAAACCTTGGCTGGAGCCAACGCACGCTGAATGAAGAGTTTGGTATTGCTTGAGTAGTTGATGACATCGAGATTCTCGTTGCAAAGTTCGCGAACGATACCGTGAACGCGGCTACCCTTAACACCTACACATGCGCCAACCGGGTCGATACGCTCATCGAATGTTTCAACAGCAATCTTAGCACGCTCTCCCGGAAGACGGGCGATACGGCGGATTGCAATCAGACCGTCTGCAATCTCAGGAACCTCAGCCTCCAACAGGCGCTGCAGGAAGATTGGAGCAGTACGGCTCAAGATAATCTTTGGATTATTGTTCTCGTTGTCTACACGAAGGATGACCGCACGAACAGTCTCACCCTTGCGGTAAGTATCACCAGGAATCTGCTCAGTCTTAGGCAACATGAGCTCGTTGTTCTCATCATCTACAATCAGAACCTCGCGCTTCCAAACCTGATAAACCTCACCAGAGATAACCTGACCTACGCGATCCTTGTATTTGTTGTAGAGTGAATCATGCTCCAACTCAAGAATCTTGGAAGCCAAAGTCTGACGAAGAGTCAAGATGGCACGACGACCAAACTTATTGAAGTCAACCGTCTCACTTACATCCTCACCAACCTCGTAATCCGGCTCAATCTTACGAGCCTCAGAAAGTGTAATTTCCTTATTTTCATCTTCAACTTCGCAATCAGCAACAACTATACGGTTGCGATAAATTTCGAAGTCACCCTTGTCAGGGTTCACGATGACATCAAAGTTTTCGTCACTACCAAAAATCTTGGCAAGTACATTACGGAAGCTCTCCTCCAATACACTTACCAATGTAGTACGGTCGATATTCTTTGTTTCTTTAAACTCGCGGAATGTATCAATCATACTCGCTGTCAATTCTTGCTCTTTTTTAGCCATAACTTAATTGAAACTAATTATGTATTTTGTATATTTTACTTTATCCATCTGGTAAACGTGATCAACCTCCTGCTTAACCGGACGTTTTTTACCTTCCACCTTTACCTTTTCTTCAACGCCAACTGTGAAGTCATTTCCTTCAACAGCTTTCAAGATACCCTTCACCTTCTTGCCGTCGGCATCAAGCACCTCTACCTCCTTGCCAATGAAATTGATATACTGCTGCGGAACTTTGAACGGTTGACCCAAGCCTGCAGAGCCAACTTCGAGCTCATAGTCTTCCTCGTCACGGTTCAAATGATCCTCAATATACTTACTCAAGGCAACACAATCCTCAATCCATACTCCATCGGCATGGTCAATCTCAACAACGATTCTATCGTCGGGACTGATTTCAATGCTCACCAAGAAATATTCCTTATCTTGGAGCCATTCTTCAACTAATTTTTTTACGACGTTTTTATCAATCATATATACCTTATTAAAATAAAATGAGGAACTCTTGTGAGCCCCTCATTCCACTGAACGTTGCAAAATTACAAATATTTTTGTGATTAGCCAAAAAAAATGCAACTTTTTATTCGCAACGTGCACATTTTTAATCGATTGTGCACGTTTTTGTACTTATTTCTTCACAGGATGCAGTATTTTTTCGTATTCTGATGGAGAATTCAGCAATTTTACTGCTTCCTTAATCTGCTTGTCATAGCGCATGGAATTCTGGATGGCACCGCGCTGGAAATAATAGGCTGAAACGATGTCATTTTCCAACAGATGCTTGATGTAATCCTTGTTATAATCCAGATCCTTTGCCACATTATGGCTCAGCTTTTTCTTCAAAGCCTCAAACTCTGCCTTGGCATCATCGTAGTAGCCTTCAAACTTAGCGAGTTTTTCCAAGTCCTTGAGATACTTTTCTGTTTCACGGTCGTACTGGAAGTTAGCCTTCAACACGCGTGTCTTGAATTCATCATAGTCGGCATCGGTCAGCGAGAATTCCTTCGCAGGAGCAATAGCAGGATGCTTGGCGATATAATCAACCTCATAATTAAGCATCACCTCATTACTGTCGCGGGCACCAGCCAGATAGAAGGCGATGTTTGGCAAAGAATCAGGCTTTACTTCTACATCCGGCTTCACGCCACCTCCATCTCTCACTTCTCTGCCACCTGCGGTATAGAACACCTTGGTAAGAGAGTCGGGAACATGCTCCACATAACCACCTTTATCGTGCTTATAGTTGAGTGCCTGAACGCATCGACCGCTAGGAATGAAATATTTAGCAGTAGTAAGTTTCACCTGTCCGTTATAAGGCAAATCCATGGTAGTCTGCACCAATCCCTTTCCATACGTGCGCGTACCTAATATTACAGCACGGTCATAATCCTGCAGACTACCGCTCATGATTTCACTGGCACTGGCAGAATTCTCGTTCACCAATACCACCATCGGCATAACGGAATCTATCGGTTCAACCGTGGTCTTATAAACATGATTAGAAAGCTGCAACTTTCCCTTCATCTCCAAGACTGTCTTACCTTTTGGCAAGAACATATTGATGATGCTGACCGCTTCGGTAACAGAACCACCACCATTATTACGCAGATCGAAGACAAGACTCTTGGCTCCTTGCTTTCTCAAATCGATAAAAGCACGACGCACTTCCTTGGCAGACTGCTCGGTAAAGGAATTGAAGTTGATGTAACCGATGCTACCCTCCAACATGCCATAATAAGGCAAGAACGGCAACTGGATGGTACGGCGTGTTACCTTCACCTTCATCGTCTTGCCTGTACTTGGACGCTTAACTTTCAACATGAAAGAAGAACCCGGGTCACCACGAAGATGATCGCTGACATAGCCCACCTCCTTATTGGTCATATCCTCATCATCAATACTCAGGATGATGTCACCCTTCTCCAGTCCCACTTCTGCAGCAGGCATATTCTCGTAAGGCTCGCTGATACAGACGCGCTGCAACTGAAAATTGTAGCGTATCACCGCACCTACACCCGCATACTTGCCGGTGAGCAGGTTCTTGAGTTCCTTCATCTTCTGCTCAGGATAATAGGTAGTATAAGGGTCGAGACTACGCAACATGGCATTGATACCATTTCCGACCACAACTTCAGCATCGAGCGTATCAACATACATCAAATCGAGATTCTTGTAGATGGCATTGAATATTTCCATATTCTTTGCGGCTTTGAAGTCATGATCTTTGTCAACCTGGGCAAAAGTAGGAACTGCCAGGAGCACCATAAGCAAGGAGAACAGTATTCTTTTCATTGTTACCTTATTTAATTGTATATGATTCAACTTATTGGTTATTTCCTCCCCCTCTTCACAGCATTCGCCCTCGGGAGAAGATTTCGACCACAAAAGTACTCATTTCTTTGCGAAAAACACCATAAAATAGGCAAAAAGTGGCACAAAGATAAGAAAAAATACACTTTTTTAGGGAAAAAGCGAAAAAAGTCAGCAAAAAATTTGGCAGAATGAAGAAAAGTTAGTACTTTTGCACACGCAAATAAGGAACGTCATGTTCTTTACAGAAAAAATGCTTCAATAGCTCAGTTGGTTAGAGCACCTGACTGTTAATCAGGGGGTCGTTGGTTCAAGCCCATCTTGAAGCGCAGAAAAGAGTCGCAAGTTTTACTTGTGACTCTTTTTGTTTATCCACATTTTATCCCACTTTGTATTCTCCATTCCCATTTACAAATATTATATCCGGCAATAACCAGAGAAAACAATATCAAAAAAAGGCACATTCCTATGCGGAATGTGCCTTTATATATAATAATGTGTCTAATACGCAGATTATTCTACATCATTGTTGTGATCCAAAGAGTCGTTGAACTCCTTAGGAGCCTGCTCATCATTACGATGCTCGTAACGACGTGGCTGACGAGCTGGACGCTCACCACGACCTTCATGACGATCATCACGACGACCGCGATGCTCACCGCGCTCAGGACGTGGACGACGCTCACGCTCTACATAACCCTCTGGCTTCTCCATCAATACACGATGAGAAAGTTTGTACTTGCCAGTCTTAGGATCAATCTCCATCAACTTCACCCTGATCTTGTCGCCTTCCTTGATACCAGCCTCTTCAACAGTCTCAAGACGCTTCCAATCAATCTCAGAGATGTGGAGCAAACCATCCTTACCAGGGAGAATCTCTACGAAGCAACCGTAAGGCATGATAGAGCGAACAGTACCCTCGTAAACCTCACCAACCTCAGGAACAGCTACGATAGCCTTAATCTTAGCCAAAGCTGTATCAATAGAATCCTTGTTAGGAGCAGATACCTGGACGTGACCCTTACCCTCAGTCTCCTCGATAGTGATTGTCGCACCAGTATCCTCCTGCATCTGCTGGATAATCTTACCACCAGGGCCGATAACAGCACCGATGAACTCCTTAGGGATATCGAATGCTACGATACGTGGAACCTGTGGCTTCATCTCAGCACGTGGCTCAGAGATTGTCTCCATCATGCAGTTGAGGATGTGCTCACGACCAGCCTTAGCCTGCATCAAAGCCTCCTCAAGAATCTCGAAGCTCAAACCATCACACTTGATATCCATCTGTGTAGCAGTCAAACCATCGCGGGTACCAGTGGTTTTGAAGTCCATATCACCCAAGTGGTCCTCATCACCGAGGATATCACTAAGGATAGCGTACTTGTCCTCACCTGGGTTCTTGATAAGACCCATAGCGATACCAGAAACTGGCTTTTTCATAGGAACACCTGCATCCATCAGGGCGAGAGTACCGGCACAGACAGTAGCCATAGAAGAAGAACCGTTAGACTCCAAGATCTGGCTTACCAAACGTACTGTGTAAGGGAAGTCTGTAGGAATCTGACCCTTCAAACCACGCCATGCCAAGTGACCGTGACCAATCTCACGACGGCCTACACCGCGCTGAGCCTTAGCCTCTCCTGTTGAGAATGGAGGGAAGTTATAGTGAAGGAGGAAGCGCTGGTAGCTCTTCTCGAGCACACCGTCGATAAGCTTCTCATCCATCTTTGTACCAAGAGTACATGTAGAGAGAGACATAGTCTCACCACGCTGGAAGATAGCGCTTCCGTGAGGCATTGGGAGTGGAGATACCTCGCACCAGATAGGACGGATATCTGTAGTAGCACGACCATCAAGGCGCAAGCCCTCATCGAGGATGCAACGGCGCATAGCATCGCGCATTACGTCATCATAGTAACGGGTAGCCTCAGCGTGCTTCTCCTCCAAATCTTCCTCAGAAAGATCGGTATGAGCAGCGTCATACTTCTCAAGGAAATCAGCCAAAACCTTGTCGAAAGCATCCTGACGTGCATGCTTCTCCAAAGCCTGATGATTGATATCATAAGCTGGCTTGTAAAGCTCAGACTTGATCTGCTCACGGAGTTCCTCATCGTTGATCTCGTGGTCATACTCACGCTTCACGTCAGTACCCTTCTCCTTAGCCAACTCATACTGGAGTTCGCACATAGGCTTGATAGCCTCGGCAGCCACCTTGAGGGCACCAATGAGATCCTGCTCAGAAACTTCCTTCATCTCACCTTCTACCATCATGATATTGTCCTTGGTAGCACCAACCATGATATCCATGTCTGCCTCTTCCATCTGCTGGAATGTAGGATTTACAACATACTCACCATTGATACGAGCTACACGAACCTCAGAGATATAGTACTCGAAAGGAATATCTGAACAAGCCATGGCAGCTGAAGCAGCGAAACCTGCGAGGGCATCTGCCTGGTCAACACCATCAGCTGAGAGCAACATTACCTGCACGTAAACTTCTGCATGGTAGTTAGAAGGGAAAAGTGGACGCAAAGCACGGTCCACGAGACGAGAGGTAAGGATTTCCTCATCGCTGGCTTTGCCTTCGCGCTTGGTGAAACCACCAGGGAAACGACCTGCAGCACTGTACTGCTCACGATAATCTACTTGCAAAGGCATAAAATCTGTACCCGGAACTGCATCCTTTGCTGCACAAACAGTTGCGAGAAGCACTGTGTTACCCATGCGGAGAACCGCAGCACCATCAGCCTGTTTTGCAACTTTTCCGGTCTCAATTGTGATGGTTCTTCCATCAGGCAACTGAACACTTTTTGTAATTACGTTCATCTAAATTAAAAAACTTATTGTTTTGTCTAACATCTAAAATATCTAAAACGCTGCAAAGATACCTCTTTAATTATTAATAAACAAATAAATCAGCAATTATTTTCCACTTTTTTAAATAATTTATCTATAGAAGGTGCATTATTCGCAATTTTATTACTATCTTTGCACTCGATAATTTTGCAAAATAATAAAATTCATGAAGATAACTAGACTCTTTTCAGTGGCAGCGATTATGGTAGCTGCACTGGCTTTGACTTCTTGTAACAACAAGAAATTCCACATCAACGGCAATATCACAGAGGCTCAGGACTCTATGCTCTATCTGGAGAACATCAGCCTGAACGGTCCTGTGAAAATCGACTCTGTGAAACTGGGCGAGGATGGTGCCTTTGCCTTCGACGAGGCTGCCATGGACTCTGTTACCCCAGAGTTCTACCGCTTACGCATCGCCAACCAAACCATCAATCTTTCCATCGATTCTACAGAAACCGTCAAGGTAAAGGCGGCTTATCCGCAGATGAGCTTCAAATACGAAGTGGAAGGTTCTGAAAACTGCAACAAGATCAAGGAGTTGTCTCTAAAGCAGATGACTCTCCAGAGCAATATCAACGGGCTCGTGAAAGATCCTAACATCGGCAACGATTCTATCGAATCCATCGTAGGCCGCATGCTCCAGGCTTACAAACAGGCCATCAAGACCAACTACATCTTCAAGGAGCCAATGAAGGCATACGCTTACTATGCGCTCTTCCAAACGGTACAGTTGGGCAATGTAAATACACTTATCTTCAACCCTCGCAACAACAAAGACGACGTGAAGGTATTTGCTGCCGTAGCAACCAGTTGGGATACCTACTATCCTGGCGCTGAGCGTGGCAAGAACCTCCACAATATCGCCATCGAGGGAATGAAAGACATCCGCATCATCGAGAACCAGATGGCACAGCAGCAGATTGAGGCCAGCAAGGTGAGCGTAAACGGATGCATCGAACTTGCACTTCAGGACAACAAGGGACAGGTACGCCGTCTCTCCGACCTCAAGGGCAAGGTGGTACTGCTCGACTTCCATCTCTTCGCCAGCAAAGAGAGCACCAAGCGCATCATGATGTTGCGTGAACTCTACAACAAGTATCATGCTGCCGGACTGGAGATTTATCAGGTATCAGTAGACCCTGACGAGCACTTCTGGAAGACCTCTACCGCTGCCATCCCTTGGATTTGCGTACGCGATGAAGATGGCATTCAGGGCAAGAGTCTGGCTCTCTACAATGTCCAGAGCATTCCTACCTTCTTCCTGATTGACCGCACCAACACCCTGCAGGCACGTGATGCACAGATTAAGGACATAGAGGCAGCCATCAAGAACCTTCTTTAAGATAACCAGAAGATAACCAGGAGTTAGAAGTTTGGAGAGAACAGTTTCGGCTTTTCATCTTCCAGCTTCTAACTCTTATTCTTTACGTCAGTTCTGTATCTGCTTTCATGATAACATAGATGGCAATATCAGAATACAAACCATACAAGGAACTTAAGAACAAAAAACGATAAACTTTTAAACCCTAAAAAATGAATAAGAAATTTTTAGCAATGGCAGCCTTGGCACTTATCACAACAGGAGCGCAGGCTAAAGTAAAGTTGCCACACATCTTGGGTGACAACATGATTTTACAGCAAAACACAGAGGCTAGCCTCTGGGGATGGGATAAACCAGGAACCACCGTAGAGGTAACCACCTCATGGTCTGGGCAGAAATATTCTGCCAAGACCGGAAAGGATGGCAAATGGGCTATCAAAGTACAGACCCCGAAGGCGAGCTACACCCCACTCTCCATCACTTTCGATGATGGCGAAAAGACCACTCTCAACAATGTGCTGGCAGGAGAAGTATGGGTCTGTGCAGGTCAGAGCAACATGGAGATGCCTGTAAAAGGATTCGGCAACTGCCCTGTAGAAGGTTACAACAAGGCGGTGCTCGAAGCAAACCAGTACAAAGGCGTACATTACGTAAAGATTCCTAGCGTAATGAGCAGTAAGCCGTTAGATGATGCCAACTGCGAATGGAAAGAGGTTAACCCGGAAACCGTAGGCGATGCATCTGCTACAGGATACTTCTTTGCACAGGTAATAAACAAGACTCTTGATATTCCGGTAGGTCTGGTCATGGCAAACAAGGGTGGAAGCCGTGTAGAAAGCTGGCTCGACCGCGACTACCTGAAGAAGAATACCAAGGAAGATCTCGACTCTGTAAAGATGACCAAGAACCCTAAGTTTAAGTGGGATTTCCTCTACCCTCTTCTCTGGGGTAACGGAACTTTCCACCCTATCCTCAACTATAGCGTAAAGGGTATTCTCTTCTATCAGGGATGTTCTAACGTGGGCGACCCGGACGGTCAGTACACCAAACGTCTTGCCGACCTCGTTGCCCAGTGGCGCAGAGACTTCAAGCAGGGCGAACTGCCATTCTATTTCGTACAGATTGCACCTTATCATAATGGCGACGTAAATGGCGATTGGGGACCTAAGCTCCGTGAACAGCAGTTCAATGCAGCCAAGGTGATTCCAAACAGCGGCATCGTCTGTACCGAAGACCTGGTTTACCCATACGAGGTTGAGCAGATTCACCCATGTCAGAAACAGCCTGTAGGCGAACGTCTTGCACTCCAGGCACTCAGCAAGACCTATGGCATGAAGGGACTCTTCAGCGAGAGCATGACCTTCAAGGAGATGAAGATTGTAGGTGATACTGTAAAGGTGCATTTCGACAATACCTACGGAGCCTACAACCGCTTTGAAGGTATCGAAGGTTTCGAAGTTGCAGGTGAAGATAAGGTATTCCATAAGGCTACAGCCAAGCACTTCTGGCAGGAAGGCAACGATCCTTGGAATGAGTGCGTCATCGTAACCAGTCCTGAGGTAAAAAAACCGGTAGCCCTTCGCTACTGTTTCCGCAACTTCCAGCTCGGCAATATGGCAAATGCAGGCAACCTGCCTCTCTTCCCTTTCCGTACAGATAATTGGTAAATAACAGATAACCAGCGGCCGATCTTTGTTCAGCAGTCAAAGACCGGCCGCTTTTCAATTATAACATGAAGATAAATTCTTTTCCATTAAACATCAATCATTATACATTAATCATAATATGAGTCACGTATTAGATAAGTTTCAGTTTTGCCCGGTTTGCGGCTCTAATCATTTCGAAATCAACAATATCAAGAGCAAGAAGTGTAAGGACTGCGGATTCTCTTATTACCTCAATCCAAGCAGTGCTACGGTAGCTCTCATACTCAACAGTAAGGAAGAGCTCCTGGCAGTAAGGCGCAAGAAAGACCCAGCCAAGGGGGCACTCGATTTGCCAGGTGGTTTTGTTGACATGGATGAAACAGGTGAAGAAGGTATGGCAAGAGAGGTAAAAGAGGAAACCGGACTGGATGCAACTGAGGTTAAGTATCAGTTCAGCTACCCAAATCTCTACCTTTACTCAGGTTTCATGGTTCATACCCTCGATATGTTCTATGAAGTGAAGGTGAAAGACGACACTCATATAGAAGCAATGGACGATGCAGAAGAATCATTCTGGATACCATTGAGCAGACTCAATCCTGATGAGTTTGCATTCGATTCCATACGCAAGGGGCTCCATCGTTATTTGGAAACAAAATTGGGGTAAAAAGGGTTCAATACAGCCAAATATGGCTCCCAAACATTAAAAAAACCAAAAAAAACACCATATAATAAGGTATAAGCAAAAAGTTTACTTACTTTTGCCAACCGAAAAAAAATTGTGTATAAGCTTATGCAAGAGAATTTAGTAATCGTCGAGAGCCCTGCGAAGGCTAAAAAGATCGAAGAGTTTTTAGGTAAGGACTATAAGGTTATGTCTTCTTACGGTCATATCCGTGACCTGAAGAAGAAGGAACTTAGTATAAACGAGAAAACCATGGAACCTGATTATGAGATTCCAGAGGAAAAGAAAAAACTCGTTACAGAATTGAAAACGAATGCGAAGAAAGCCAAGAAAATCTGGTTAGCATCCGATGAGGACCGCGAGGGAGAAGCCATCAGCTGGCACCTTTGCGAAGTACTGGGATTGGATGAGGAGAAGACAAACCGTATTGTCTTCCACGAGATTACCAAACAGGCTATTCTTGACGCAATCAAGAACCCACGCCATCTGGACATGAACCTGGTGAATGCCCAGCAGGCACGTCGTGTACTCGACCGACTGGTAGGTTTCAAGCTTTCTCCTATCTTGTGGAGAAAGGTTAAGCCAGCCCTTTCTGCAGGTCGTGTACAGAGTGTTGCTGTCCGTCTGATAGTAGAACGTGAGCGTGAAATCCAGAAGTTCCAAAGTGTGCCATACTATCGCATTACCGCTATTTTCGCCCTGATTAGCGACAGCGGCAATGCAACAGAGGTAAAGGCAGAACTGGACCAGCGTTTCAATACCCACGAAGAGGTTGAAGCTTTCCTTGAGAAGTGTAAAGACGCTAAGTTTATGGTTGAATCTGTAACCAAAAAGCCTTTAAAGCGTTCTCCTGCACCACCTTTCACTACTTCTACTCTGCAACAGGAGGCAGCACGCAAGCTTGGTTTCACCGTTGTACAGACCATGATGATAGCCCAGAAACTTTACGAAAGCGGACGCATCACTTACATGCGAACCGATAGCGTAAACCTCTCTACGCTCTGTTCCAACGCCAGCAAAGATGAGATTATCAGAGAATATGGCAAGGAATACAGCCAGACTCGTGCCTACCACACCAGTTCAAAGGGTGCACAGGAAGCGCACGAGGCTATCCGTCCTACATATATGAATGAACCAACCATCGAAGGAACCGCTCAGGAGAAGCGCCTTTACGAACTCATCTGGAAGCGTACCATCGCATCTCAGATGGCTGACGCACAACTCGAAAAGACAACCATCAACATCAATATCGGCAACACAAGCGAAAAGTTTGTTGCTACCGGCGAGGTTGTTTCATTCGATGGTTTCCTCAAGGTTTATCTTGAGTCAACCGACGATGAAGAGCATGCTGAGGATTCTTCCCACATTCTTCCTGCCCTGAAAGAAGGCGATGAATTGCAGCGCAGAGAAATCCTTGCTACAGAGAAGTATTCTCTGGCTCCTGCAAGATACACAGAGGCCAGTCTGGTGAAGAAACTGGAAGATCTCGGCATCGGCCGTCCATCTACCTATGCTCCAACTATCAGTACCATCCAGCAGCGTCAATACGTAGTAAAGGGTGACAAGACGGGTGAAGAGCGCACATTTACCATAGATTCTCTGAAGGGCATCAAGATAACCCAGAAGTTGAAGAAAGAGATGGCAGGCTCTGAAAAGGGCAAGCTTCTGCCTACTGATATCGGCATCGTAGTAAACGATTTCCTGATGGAGAACTTCCCGAACATCATGAACTACAACTTTACGGCAGACGTAGAGAAGAAGTTTGATGATATTGCAGAAGGAAAGACCGAATGGACTAACTGGATGAAGGATTTCGACAAGGGCTTTGAGCCTGAAGTGAAGGAAGTCCTGGAAGCACGCAACCAGCACAAAGCCGGCGAGCGCAATCTCGGAAATGATCCAAAGACCGGAAAACCAGTATTCGTCAAGATTGGCCGTTTTGGACCAGTGGTACAGATTGGTTCTGCAGAAGACAAGGACAAGCCTCAGTTTGCCCAGTTGCCATCAGACAAGAGCATCGAAACCATCACCCTGGAAGAGGCTTTGGAACTCTTCAAGCTGCCAAGAGAGCTCGGTGATTATGAAGGCATTACTGTAACAGTTGGCTCTGGTCGCTACGGCCCTTACATCCTCCATAACCGCAAGTATGTTTCTATTCCAAAGGAGGATGATCCGCTGACCATCACCCTGGATAGAGCCATCGAACTGATCAAGGAAAAGCGCGAAGCCGAAGAGAAGCGCCATCTCAAAGTCTTCGATGAGGACGACAAGATGGAAATTCTCAATGGCAAGTATGGTCCATACATTGCTTACGACGGCAAGAATTACCGCATTCCAAAGGCAAAACATGAGAGTGCAGAGGAGCTTACATACGAGGAGTGTATGGAAATTATCAAAGCCGCTCCAGAACCAAAGGCTAGAGGCAGAAAGAAATCATAAACGTGCCTCATTGACATAGAAACAGAAGAAAATGAAGTCAATCATCATCATAGGATACATGGGTGCCGGCAAGACAACGGTCGGCAAAGCCCTCGCCAAAGACCTTGGCGTTATGTTCTACGATCTCGACTGGTATATCGAGAGCCGAATGCGCAAGACCGTTAAACAGATCTTCGACGAAGTTGGAGAAGAGGGATTTCGCAAGATAGAGCACAATATGCTACACGAAGTGGCAGAGTTTGAAAATGTAGTGGTAAGTTGCGGAGGAGGAACACCATGTTTCTTCGACAATATGGACTACATGAACCAACTTGGCGAAACGTTTTACCTGAAGGCATCTCCAGAAACCCTTCACGCTCATCTGAAGATGGGCAAAGGCGTACGCCCTCTGCTGCTCAACAAAACACCGGAAGAGGTAGACAAGTTTATCCATGAGCAGCTGAAACTTCGAGAGCCTTACTACGAGAAGGCAAAACACATCATCGATATCAACGTGATGGACAATTATGATAAAATCAACGCTATTGTTCAGCAGATCAGAGACCTGCTGAACATATAGTCGTATCTAATAAAGTAATATATAATAAAGGTAACAAACAAAACTGATTTCCAGCAAGCAAGATTAGAAAATGAAGAAATGGACTATTGAAGACTCGAAGGAGCTCTACAACATCTGTGGTTGGGGTACTTCTTACTTTGGCATCAACGACAAGGGTGATGTCTATGTAACTCCATGCAAGGACAACACGCAGATAGACCTGCGCGACATCATGGACGAGTTGGCATTACGCGACATCAACGCTCCCGTACTGCTCCGTTTCCCAGACATCCTCGACAACCGCATCGAGAAGACAGCCAGCTGTTTTCAAAAGGCAAAGGAAGAGTATGGATACAAGGGAGAAAACTTTGTCATCTATCCTATTAAGGTGAACCAGATGCAGCCGGTCGTTGAGGAGATTATCTCTCACGGCAAGAAGTTCAACCTCGGACTGGAGGCTGGCTCTAAGCCTGAACTCCACGCCGTCATCGCCGTACAGGCACAGAGCGACTCGCTCATCATCTGTAACGGCTACAAGGACGAGAGCTACATCGAACTTGCCTTGCTGGCTCAGAAGATGGGCAAGCGCATCTTTATCGTAGTAGAAAAGCTCAATGAGCTGGATATCATCGAAAAGGTAGCCAAAAAGCTCAACGTAAAGCCAAACATCGGTATCCGCATCAAACTGGCTTCTTCAGGTTCAGGCAAATGGGCTGAAAGCGGCGGCGATGCATCTAAGTTCGGCTTGACCAGCACAGAACTGCTCACAGCCCTCAAGAAGATAGACGAGATGGGATTCCACGACTGTCTGCGCCTTATCCACTTCCATATCGGAAGTCAGATTACCAAGATTCGCCGCATTCAGACTGCTCTCCGTGAGGCAGCCCAGTTCTATATTAGCCTCCACAAGATGGGCTACAATGTAGATTTCGTAGATTGCGGTGGCGGACTCGGTGTAGATTACGACGGCACCCGCTCTTCAAGCAGCGAGAGTTCCGTAAACTACTCTATCCAGGAGTATGTAAACGACTGTGTCTATACATTCGTAGATGCAGCCAACAAGAACAATATCAAGCACCCTAACCTCATCACCGAGAGCGGCCGTTCGCTCTCTGCCCATCATTCTGTCCTGGTCATCGATGTCTTGGAAACCGCTTCCCTGCCAGAGATGCCTGAGGAGTTTGAGGCGAAGGAGACTGACCACCAGCTGGTGAAGGATCTTTATGAGATATGGGACAACCTGAATCCTCGCAACATGCTGGAAGACTGGCATGATGCCGAGCAGATTCGCGAAGAGGCCTTGCAGCTCTTCTCTCACGGCATCGTAGATCTGAAGACCCGTGCAGAGATTGAGGCAATGTACTGGAGCGTGTGCCACGAGATCAACAATCTTGCCAAGCACATGAAGCATGTACCAGAAGAACTCAGAGGATTGGATAAAATTCTTGCCGACAAGTATTTCTGCAACTTCTCTCTGTTCCAGAGCCTGCCAGACAGTTGGGCTATCGACCAGCTCTTCCCTATCATGCCTATCCAGCGTCTGAACGAGCGTCCTACCCGCAACGCTACCTTGCAGGACATCACCTGCGACAGCGACGGAAAGATTGCCAACTTCGTTACCGACGGACATATCGGCAACGTTCTTCCTCTTCATCCATTGAAGAAGAACGAACCATATTATCTCGGTGTATTCCTCGTTGGTGCCTACCAGGAGATTCTGGGCGACATGCACAATCTCTTCGGCGACACCAATGCTGCCCACATCTCTGTAAAGGACGGCAAATATTGCATCGACCAGATATTCGATGGCGAGACCGTAGAGGAGGTATTGGATTACGTACAGTACAATCCGAAGAAGCTCGTCCGCCAGTTGGAGCAGTGGGTAACCAAGAGTGTGAAGGAAGGCAAGATTTCGCTCGATGAGGGCAAGGAATTCCTGGGCACCTATAGAAATGGTCTCTTCGGATACACATATCTTCAGTAAGTGAAGAGTGAAGAACGAAGAGTGAAGAATTCAATTGCTTTAACTCATCATAAAGTTAAAAGTTCAATTTTCAAAGTTCAAAGTAACAAGATGGAAAAAGTAACAGTAGTAAAGGTAGGCGGTGCCATCGTTGAAGACAGCGAGCAGCTGGCACAGCTCTTGAAGGATTTCGCAGCCATTCCTGGCAAGAAAGTATTGGTACATGGCGGTGGCCGCCGTGCCACTAAGGTAGCCGCAGCTCTCGGCATTGAGAGCAAGATGGTAAACGGCCGCCGCATCACTGATGCAGACATGCTGGAAGTGGTAACAATGGTTTATGGCGGTCTGGTCAACAAGAACCTGGTTGCCAAGCTTCAGGCTAACGGCGTGAATGCTCTCGGTCTGACCGGTGCTGATATGGACGTAATCCACAGTCACAAGCGTCCGTTGAAGGACGGTATCGACTTCGGATTCGTGGGCGATGTAGAGCGTGCCAACGGCAAGATGCTCCAAACCCTGATTAATGAAGGCATTACTCCAGTGATGGCTCCATTGACCCATGACGGCAAGGGCAACATCCTCAACACCAATGCCGACACCATAGCCAGCGAGACTGCCAAGGCTCTGGCTCCTTACTACGACGTGACATTGATATACGGTTTTGAAAAGAAAGGCGTGCTCAGTAATCCTGAGGATGATGACAGCGTGATTCCAGTGATTACCCATGCCGATTTTGAGAGATATAAAGCAGATGGTACCGTGGCAGGCGGCATGATTCCTAAGTTGGAGAATGCCCTTGCAGCCATCGATGCTGGTGTGAAAGAGGTGATTATCACCCTTGCTACCGCCATCGACGGAAAGCACGGAACGGTGATTAAGTGAAGAACGAAGAGTGAAGAGTGAAGAATTCATTTGCCCTTCATTCCTTAATAAGAGTTAAAAACAGAAATAATTTAAGATTGGTTGTAACTTTCTTATAACATAGTCGTCATTAATTATAGAGGGATGAAAGAAATCAGTTTCCAAAACGATGTTTTGCCGCTGAAGAACAAACTCTTCAGACTGGCCCTTCGCATTACTCTCAACCGGGAGGAAGCGGAAGACGTTGTGCAGGATACGCTGATTAAAGTCTGGAACGCCCGCGACAGATGGCAAGAGCTTGACTCCATCGAGGCATACAGCCTCACCATCGCCCGCAACCTCTCGCTCGACCGCATCAAGAAGATGGAAAATCAGAATGATTCGCTGGAAGAGCAGAATACAGAAAGGTTAGACGAAAACACTTCTACCCCCTCAGAAAGGATGATTCAGAAAGACAAACTGGACATCGTAAGGAATATTATCGACGAGTTGCCTGAAAAGCAGCGCAGTTGTCTGCAGCTTCGAGATATCGAAGGAAAGTCCTACAAGGAGATAGCAGACGTCCTCTGCATCACGGAAGACCAGGTCAAGGTGAACATCTTCAGGGCTCGTCAAACAGTCAAACAAAGATTTCAACAATTCGACAGATATGGATTATAAGTACATCAACCAACTTTTGGATCGCTACTGGAAGGGCGAGACTTCTCTCGAAGAAGAGGAGATTCTCCGCGCATTCTTCAGCCAGGACGAGTTGCCTGCCGAGCTGAAGCCATACCAAGCGCTCTTCTCTTACGAGATGGGCGAGGCTAAGCAAGAGGCGCTGGGTGATGACTTCGACCAGAAGATGATGGCGATGATTGAGGATGAATACACCAAGAAGCCTAACAAGGCAAAGGTCGTTTCATTGACAGAGCGCCTGAAGCCTCTCTTCAAGGCTGCTGCCGTGGTAGCTATCATCCTGACATTGGGCAATGCAGTTCAGGTTCCTTTCCAGAACAATGGCAATGATTCTGTTGAAAACGTAGGATACATCAAGAGTGGCAAGGGCGTGTCCGTAGCCATGGGAGATTCTGCTTCGGTTGATTCTATGCAACGCACAGGCATCGATCAGGTAAGCACTCCAACAACGTCTCCAACGTTATTAAAGTAGATTATTTCTATGCTTTCTCTATAAAAAATCATGTTTAGTAAAACAATTCTGAAGCTGTGAAGTTTCAATTCTCTCAAATTTTTCATAACATACTAACGTAATAGGGCTGCCAGGATGTACTGGCAGCCCTTACTTATTTTATATTTTTTGTACACAAGCGTATGATAAAGGATACACAAGTGGCTCAATTTATCGCCACTGCGAGGCTTCATTTAAGCCTCCTTCCGGTCATCATTGATGACACTTACCAGACTCAATATAAGCCACTTAACCTATTATCAAGAAGCATCTGAAAGGCTATTTCCCCTAATAGGGGTTAACAGAGTTAACAGTTAACAGCCCAAAATGCCTACTTTCCCCCCACTCACATATAATAATAAGTATATATATTTATATATAATATAAGGTATGGGAGAGGGGGAGGATGCAAAAAACAGCTGTTAACTGTTAACCTGTTAACCCTTTGCCCCTTT
>OIYK01000025.1_pt1 | contig 30366 bp, 21 predicted proteins | sample 1588361 | NCBI WGS metagenome assembly OIYK01 (sample SAMN03283293) | human gut metagenome | biome: human-associated habitat; material: feces | host: Homo sapiens | place: Peru | collected 2012 | reverse complement strand
AACTCTTCACCCCTCGGAATGCCGATAAACACAGGGGGGCGAAGGAAAGGTGAAGAGTGAAGAGTAAAAGCGTGTTCGCTTGCAGATAAAAAATGGGGCGCAAGCTGTTTCCAGGAAAGGAATCGCTTGCGCCCCTGATATTATTGCTTATGAGTAAATGAGCATCCTAAGATTAGAACTTGTAGATAGCACCAAATGAAATGTTGCTCGCATCTACGTTAAGTCCGAATGTTGATGAGTTGTCACCATGGTCAGGAGAATAACCTTTGTAACCGAGGAAACCTACCTTTGTGATGAAGTTTACGTGGTCTGAAAGCTTAACAGCCAAACCTGGCTTGATGCCTACCTCGTAAGAATCGCCACCGCCCTTGCTGTAACTGCTGTAACCGATTGTACCTTCTACGAAGAGGTTAACCAACTTGGTTTCTACGGCTGTGTAACGTACGTAAGGAGCTACAGTGAATGTTGTAGATTCACCTACAGGAGAAAGCTTGCAAACTTCGCCCTTCTTGATACCAATCTCGAGACCAGCCTCCCACTTGTTGTTGAATTCGTAACCGATTTCAGGCATCAGGGCGTAAGCTGTCTTGCTGTCACCACCCTTAAACTTGTTGCTAGAAATACCAGCTGTACCACCGATGTAAACCTGTGCGCTAGCGCAAACTGAAACGAGAGCCATAGCAAGGCTCAACATAATCTTCTTCATAATCAATCTTTTCTTTTAATTATTACTTTCTTTTATCACTCTAATCAGGTAGCTTTTCAGCCCCTTTATTTATGATAGCAAAGCATATCCCAGACATGCCCTGCACTCTCTAATTCGGCGGCAAAGGTATAGGAAATAACTTAAAACTCAAAACTATTTCTCAGTTTTTCTTGCAAAACAAGCCGTATTGTTGATGTAAATCAAGAAAATCGGGCGTGCCACAACAGCGGTACGCCCGATTTTTTTAAGAATTAATTTTTCTATGTTCTTTTTTCCATGTATTATACTTTTTTATTATATCAAAGATATATCCAATGATTGCAGTCACGCATAAGAACACACATAACTGGGAATTTTCTTCCCAATGCATCATTACAAAAGCTCCAATAAAAGCACCAATACCGAGCCATTTGTCAGGCATAAAGTCAAAGACTCCAATGATTGAAGCCTCAATGTTCTCACCTTTCCTTTTTCGGATAAGATAAGCCACCAGACATACAAAATCTACGACTAAGTCAAATTCAATGAAAAAAACTGCTAGATATTCACCAAAAAATACATAAGCAGCCGCAACGAACCAAATTTGACTCAAAAAGAACTTTATAAAATAACTTTTCATACGCTCATTATTTAAAATTATCCCAAAGTTGAGGACTATAAACCGAAACCATGATTCCTGAATAGATCAACTCTTTCTCTTCTTCAGAAAATTCATTATTTGCTTCAATTATACGAATATATTCATTTGCTATTTCTACAAGTTCATCTACGTTTTCAGGATATGTCTGAAACAAGTCTAGATAACTTTGCAAAGCCTGTTTTACCTTTGCAGAACAGTTCAAAGTCTCTATGTCCCTACCATTTTGAACATCTTCCATAGCTTCATAAAAGTAATCCTTTAGTTCTTGACAATTCATAGCTTCTTCATATTGCGCCATTTCTCTTTCGCTTAATTGTACTTGCTCTAAGTCATTCACGTCAACACTGTTGGCATCGGGAAGTTCTTTATCTACATTGGCAGCTTTTAAGATGGTATTATGCTCTATTCCTATTCTTTTTAGAAAATTGAATTGTTGGGGCAGGTTTATTTTATCGCTAGCTTCCTCTCCTTGCTCAGTAGGGATGTCTTCACATTTGTCTTCATCTGTTCTAGCTGTCATTCCATCAAGTTTTTCCTCTTTTACAATTTTTCTATTTACTATTTTTGTTGTATAGGTAAGTAAATCAGGAATTTGTGCAGGATAAGCACACGTCGTTTTACTCTTATAAGCAAGATATGAAGAAGCTGCTCCACCAATTAATCCTACACCGACAACAATAGTAGCATATCCTATACCTCCACTTGCAGCGCCAACTATTCCAGCAATGGTTTTACCAGCGTTAATGCTTTTTATAGCTCCAACGATATCGGCTGATGCTACAAACAATCGATTCCCACCTCTAGTTTGTGAACACGATTTAAGTAAGACAGCATTGTAAGTTTTCAATGCTTCAAGAGTTTCAGACTCATTTGTAATGACATTTGCTGTTTTTGCTTCTTCAATCGTCGAAGAGCAAGAAGCAAAGACTACGCCAATTACTAACACTAGAAATAAAAATAACTTTTTCATACGCTTTTATTTTTTTACAATTAATAATTTCTGGTGCAAAAGTAGTACTATTTTTCTTCTCTTGCAAGTCTATTTTTCTGAATGGAATAAAATGGATACTGAATTGAAATATAAGTATATTGAATCGTGTATATAATAAAAATAAGAAGATAAAAACGATTCATTTGCCTTAAAAAGCAACTCAGCAAAAGATTTCTACAATTTAGGCATTACAAGGGGCTTAATCTTATATTTTTTTTGTAACTTTGCACAAAAAAAATGAAACTGAGATTCAATAAGATAAATTATTTCGATATAGGAATGGCGTACATCTCAATGGTCGTATTCTATATGTTGTGTTTCCTCGTTTTTGACTTGGAAACGGTGAAACTGTATTTTTTGGGTTTTTATTACCTGATAATCAATTGGGCGTATTATACAGGTTTAGGCAAAACTGTTTTTGAAATAAGCAATTATTTCAAAAAGACCAAATTCCATGCAAACGCCAAGAACCAGGAGTTGTTTTTCTATTCAATACTTATCTATTTATATACGTTATTAACTGTTTTGTTTTTTGATTTTGGAATAACATACCTATCGACTGGGAGTTCAGAGCTTTTTTGGAAAAGCATATACTTAAGAACTATATCTTCCTCTCTGATATCCGTTATATATATAATAAGGAACTACAAACAGGTAATTCAAGAGAATGCTGAACTTAATGTCAGTCTCAAGGCTGATTTACAAAAGGAATCAGAAAAGGCTACCCGGGCACAACTCAATATGTTAAAAATTCAGCTTGATCCTCATTTCATGTTCAATAGTCTTAATGCACTTGTTGGATTAATTGATGAGAATCCGAAGAAAGCTGAGCATTTCACATTAGAATTGTCACGTGTTTATAAATATATTGTGGCAAATATTGATGCAGACTTCATCTCTCTGAAAGAAGGAATCGATTTTATCTGTAATTATTGCCGGCTGATAGAGATACGTTATCCTCAACAGTTTAAAATACAAATAGCTGAAGACCTTGTCAAGAGTTCGGAAGAAAGCATACTTCCTCTAAGTCTTCAGCTGCTAGTAGAAAATGCCATCAAGCATAATCAGCATAGTACAGAGAGTCCTCTTATGATTCATATCATGCGGGAAGATAATTATATATGTGTGAGCAACACGCTCCATCCATATCCGGAAAACGAGCAACAAAACTTCGTCGATTCTACTGGAATAGGGATGAAAAATCTATACGAAAGATATAAACTTCTGACCGACAGAATACCTGTCGTGTTGGAAACAAAGTCTGAATACATCGTAAAAGTACCCATTATTTAAAATATATACACAGAAATCAGAACAATATGAAAATACTAATCATAGAAGACGAGAAAAGAAACTTTACCCGTCTGAAAAAACAATTGTTGGAAATAGACAAGAACTTTGAGGTAATAGGTCCAATAGACAGCGTAAGTGAACTCAAGGAAATTCTCACCGGCAGTAACCATTACCAGCTCATTCTTGCCGATATTCGTATTAATGGCGGCACCTGCTTTGATGCCTTTGATATAGTGAAACCGGATGCGCCAGTCATCTTTGTTACTGCTTATGACGAATATGCTCTCAAAGCCTTCAAAAATAATGGAATTGCCTATCTCCAGAAACCTTTTGAGGTGGATGAACTGAGAGAGTCAATTAATAAGGCAATGAAAATGATAGAACCCCAAAAGGAGATGGCTCACTTGATTAGTCTGCTGAAAGTCAATTCGAAGAAAAAATATCGGGAGAGATTTCTTGTGCCCAAAGGGGAGCAGTTGCAGATTGTCAATTCCTACTCCATCAATCATTTTATGCTTGACGGAAAAAATACGATAGCTTATTTGGAGGATGGTTCTTCTGTTTGTCTTAATGAGAGTTTGAATGATCTTGAGCAAGAATTGGATCCTGCTATATTCTTTCGCATCAATCGGCAGTGTATTATCAATCTTGATGATATAGTCAATATAGAAATGACTTGGAATAGTAAACTGAAACTAAAACTCAGACATTTCAAAGATCAAGAATTAGAAGTGAGCCGTGACAGAGTAAATGATTTGAAAGAATGCTTAAATAGATAAATATGAAATCGGGCGTAGTCAAAGAAACGCTTCATGTGCCTTATTGATTCCTTGTGGTGATAATCAATTTCTGCTGCAAAGCTACGATTTTTTAGTGAAACCGCCAAATAATATGAGGGAATATTTGGGCAAACCAACTTTTTTCTCTATCTTTGCATGAACAAACAGTTTGAATCTTTTTTTTATAAATATCATAAATGAATCAATTTACAAAGCTGATAGCAGCCCAGCTCAATCTGAAGGAGCAGGCTGTAGAAAATACTCTGGCGCTGCTCGAAGAGGGCTGCACCATTCCGTTTATCTCGCGATACCGCAAGGAGAAAACCGGTAATATGGACGAGGTAAACATTGAAGCTATCGCACAGGCTAACGAGAAACTCTCTGAGATGGCGAAGAGAAAGGAAACTATCCTCAAAACCATCGAGGAACAGGGAAAACTCTCGGATGAACTGAAAAAACGCATCGAACAGTGCTGGGATGCTACCGAACTGGAAGACATCTATCTTCCTTATAAGCCAAAGCGCCGCACCCGTGCACAGATAGCACGTGAGGCAGGCTTGGAGCCTCTGGCACAGTTGCTTCTCTTTCAGCGTGAACGCAATCCGGAACAGGCTGCCAGGAAGTTTGTGGGCGATAAGGTGAAGGATGTGGAGGCTGCACTTCAGGGAGCCAAGGACATCATCGCCGAAACCGTAAGCGAGAATGAGCAGAGCCGCAATCAGATTCGCGGTGAGTTCAGACGCAGTGCCATCATCACTTCTAAGGTGGTAGCCAAGAAGAAGGATGAGGAAGAGGCGCAGCGCTTCTCCGACTATTTCGATTTCTCAGAACCATTGAAGAAATGTTCTTCGCACCGACTGCTGGCTATGCGTAGAGGCGAGGCGGCAGGATTCTTGCGTGTCAGCATCTCGGCTGATGATGAGCAGTGTCAGGATAAACTGAAGCGCCACTATGTACATGGTTTCGGTGAGTGCCAGACGCTGGTGGGTGAAGCGGTAGATGATGCCTTCAAGCGACTGCTGAAGCCTAGCATTGAAACCGAATTTGCTGCGCTCAGCAAGCAGAAGGCGGACGAGGAGGCTATCGTGGTCTTCGCCGAAAACCTGCGCCAGCTTCTGTTGGCGGCTCCTCTCGGACAGAAACGCGTGATGGCGGTTGACCCGGGTTTTGCCAATGGTTGCAAGACTTGCTGTCTCGATGCGCAGGGCAATCTGATTCATCATGAAATTGTTTATCCTCATCCTCCCCGCAACAGGAAGATCGAGGCTACGGCTGCCATCCAGCGCATGGTAAAGATGTATCAGGTGGAGGCAATGGCTGTAGGTAACGGTACGGCAAGCCGCGAAACCAACGACTGGCTGCATAGCATCGATTTCGTTCATCCGGTGGATATCTATGTGGTGAGTGAGGATGGCGCTTCTATCTATTCGGCTTCGAAGATTGCAAGAGATGAGTTCCCGAATGAGGATGTTACCGTGCGTGGTGCTGTGAGCATTGGACGAAGACTGATGGATCCGCTTGCTGAGTTGGTGAAGATTGATCCGAAGAGCATCGGTGTGGGACAGTATCAGCATGATGTGGACCAGACTCAATTGAAGAAAAGTCTGGATACGGTGGTGATGAGTTGCGTGAACTCGGTGGGTGTCAACCTGAATACCGCATCGCAGCATCTGCTGACCTATGTGAGCGGTTTGGGACCTACGCTTGCCAAGAATATCGTGGAATATCGCCGCGAGAATGGAGCCTTTGCTTCCCGTGCCCAGTTGAAGAAGGTGCCACGTCTGGGTCCTTCGGCCTTTGAGCAGTGTGCCGGCTTCCTCCGCATTCCTGGCGCCAGGAATCCTTTGGATAACAGTGCCGTTCATCCGGAGCGCTATGCACTGGTAGAGCAGATGGCGAAAGATCAGGGCGTAACGGTGAAGCAGCTGGTAGAAGACAAGGCGCTGCAGAAGAAGATTGATATCAGAAAATATGTGAGTGCCGAGGTGGGTATGCCTACTTTGACCGATATCATGGCTGAGCTTGACAAGCCGGGCTTGGATCCTCGTGGTGAGGTGGAGAAGTTTGAGTTTGATGCCAGCATCAAGGAGATAGAGGATTTGCAGGTGGGCATGGTTGTGCCGGGCATTGTTACCAACATTACAAAGTTTGGTGCCTTTGTAGATATAGGTGTACACAACGATGGTCTGGTTCATGTATCCCAGATGTCAAACCGTTACATTCAGGATCCTTCTGAGGTGGTAAAACTTCATGAACATGTGATGGTGAGAGTGGCAGAAGTAGATTTGAAGCGCAAGCGCATCGCCTTGTCGATGAAGGGCGTGAAATAGAAAGGATATTCAGAATGAATCAGAATAATAATGGTGATGCTCTCTTGGCAGGGGGCATCACCAGAGATAGTATAGAGTCGGCATATTGTTTTATTCATCAGAAGCTCAGGGTTTTTGAATATTCCACCAATCCTACGCAGCGTGACGATATAGAGTATGCCATCGCCCAGTATGTAGAGGGCATGAATCCGCAGCTCTATCTTCTTCTTTCGCAAGGCAGAACGGAATTCCTTCTAGACCATGTGAATTTTGAAAAAGATATGCGCGAGGCACAGGAAAAACTGGAAGGGATGATGTAGGTCTCTCTCTGCTTTGGGAGAAGAATAAACTGAGTCACGTTAATTTAAGTTGATGAGGGTGCGTCATGGACTTATGACACACTCTCTTTTTTTATTCAGTTACATGCCAGTTACATGCTGGTTACATGCGTCAGGCACCGTTTTAAAGGGCTTTTGCACAGTTTAAGGGCTATTTCGAGTTGCTCAGTTACATGCCAGTTACATGAGTTATGCCCAAGTAACAATCTCAAATAGCCGAATAACGACTTAAAACGACCGCAAACGACCGCAAACGACCGCAAATGACCGCAAAAACGACCGCAAACGACCGCAAACGACCACAAATAACCGCAATAACGACCGCAAACGACTGCAATGACGATTGGAATATGATAGCTCTTATGCTCCAAATTCTTCTTCACCTTTTTGGCTTATAATCCATTTTTTACCATTGGGTGATTTTGTTAGCAGGCCATCTTTTGCCATATTAATTAGTAGGCGACCTATTCTTCGTAATTTTTCATCATGGCTATTATTTGCAGGAAAAACATGCTGAAGACTTTCGAATGCATCTCTGCGCCAAAATCCCATTTTTCCTGCATTATGTGCCAATTGCAATAATAGCTTTTGAATGCTGTTTTCTGCAAGTCCTTTCTCTTTTGTGTAGTGACCAATCTGGTTTGTCAGTTTGGCTACTTTTAATGATATGGTATAATGTGGAGCACGTCCTTCAATCAAACCTTTATCAAATAGTAGCTTGGCTGCTTCTTTTGTGATAGGATGATGCTTTTGTACGGCATCTAGCCAAAGGCATTCCTTTAGTGACAAAGACTGGTTGCTCTTTAGCAAGTTGGTATATTTTTCATCAATCATTTTGCCATAGATAGTTACGCCAACAGTACGATGTTCGTTGTCAATGTCGTAATCTGGCATTGGAAAGAATCGGTTGCGTTGCTCTGTGTAGATCTTCTTGATACCACGTCCTACTGTATCAATCATATTGAAATTGACCATGCCCTTGCAAAGACAATCGTACTCCACGCATCTATTTCTTCGGCAGGAATACTTGACGAACGAACTTTTTTGAACATGACTTTAGCTGTAGCTACGGCTAGTTCATCCAAATCATTGATCGTGGCATTTGGTACGAGTTGAGCAGTCCAATCTGGTATTGGTGGCTGTTGGCGGATAGCATCTTGTTTTGTTTGGTTTAGTGGTTTCAGACTTTCGCCATCACGACCATAAGCCACACCTTTCCAGTGCATCACTATATTGCGTGGTGATGCTGGTATCTGGAATAATAAAACTCGTTTGCCTTCGATATCTAAGGGTATAATATCTCTAAAGATAAGGTTGTCGGTGGTATGTTGAGACATATCTTGCTTCAAACGGTTGAGCGCAACTTCACCATCCTTGAACGTTGTGTCGATAATCTGGTGTTTTTTGTCCCAAACGCCAAATACAATCCAAGCAAACTCGTGGTCACGTAAGTTTGCTTCATTGCTAAGGGCAGAGAAGTATTTGCCCAACTCATCAATATCAAAGTTGGTTTCTGCTTTCTTAAACTCTACAACCTCATTCTCAGAGTGTTCCCAAAGCTTGTTGAATATATCTATATATTTTTTCATTGTCTCCTTCTTTATTCGTTCCTAAATGAGCCTACTTAAAAAGTAAGGCATAGTCTTAGGACACATTTATATTAAAACAGCTACAAAGATAGCATTTTTCTTTGAAAATAGGGCATATATTCAGGAGGAAAATGTATTTTCTTTGTGATTTTTTCAGTTTTGGGCGAAAACCTCTATGAATGGGGATAAACTAAAGTGGTGTGTGTAATCGCAAGAAATAGTGTAAAAGTATGTGAAATGAAGCCTTACTTTTGGCTGTCACTATAGATTAGCATTGAAATATGTTGCCAAAATGTTGCCAAAAATAGAAAAGAAAAAATCCTAACCGCTTATAATCAAGTAGTTAGGATTTCCTTCGGTGCGCCTGATAGGACTCGAACCTACACGGCCTGAACCACTAGATCCTAAGTCTAGCGCGTCTACCAATTTCGCCACAAGCGCATTTGTGGGTGCAAAGATACAATAATAATTTGAATAAAAAGAAGAAAAATGAAAAAAATGATGGTTTTACTTGCTTTTTACGAGAAATAATGGTAATTTTGCAAACAGATACCGTTTTGTCTTTACTTTGCAAAAATGAAGGCAGAACGGTAAGGACAGATAAAAACTATAATAACAGGAAAATGAAAAAAGTATGGGTTATGATGCTGGCTACATTGATGGTTTCTTCCACGATGATGGCTGGAAATGTGAAGAAATCAACTACTCTTCCTATTGAGGGAGAGATCGTAAAGGCTTCTCATCCGATGATTCAGTATGTTGGGCGTGTGAGCTTTGCTAAGGGGGCATCATGCTAAGGTGATAAGAATATTACCGTTTCGATTTCAGTTTCCAGAAAGGAGATTTAGGTTATGGCGCCAGCTGGCATCCTAGTATGTTGCAGCATCGGAAGATGGCAGCAGAATTGCTTCCGTTCCTGAGAAAACTGATGAATTGGAATTAAATGAGACTGTATGTTTTCAAAACAAAATTATATGATAACAATGAATACAAAGAATCTATTATTGTTGGCATCTCTTACATTGGCGATGCCTCTGACAGCACAGACTCCGCAAGAGGATTTCAAGCGGGATATTACGCTTTCGGGTAGTAGCTATGTAGCTTATCGTGGTCCGCAGAAACCGCTGACAGCGGCTCCTAAGGGTTATAAACCTTTCTATCTGAGCCATTATGGGCGGCATGGTTCCCGCTATATGATAGGCGAGAAGGCTTATGATGTACCTTATTTCTCTCTGCTCAAAGCGAAGCAGGAGGGCAAACTGACAGCTAAGGGCGAGGAAACGCTGGCTAAGGTGAAGATGATTCGTGAGGAGGCGAAGGGGCGCGATGGCGAACTGACTCCGCTCGGAGCTCTCCAGCATCAGGGTATTACCAGAAGAATGATGGAGCGATTCCCTGAGATTTTTGCCGGTAATACGAATATTGAGGCCCGAAGTACTTTGGTAATCCGATGCATCCTCTCTATGGAGAACGGTTTGCAGCAGATGCTGCGTATCAATCCGAAGCTTCATATCTTCCATGATGCCAGCGAGCATGATATGTACTATATGAACCAGGACGACAGATACCTGGATAGCTTGAAGAACAGCGTGGGTATCAAGGTGGCACAGCAGGAATTTGCACAGAAGCACGTTAGCTATAGCCGCCTGATGCAGGAACTGTTCAACGATCCTGCCTGGGTGAAGCAGAATATCAACCAGAGTGACCTGAACGGAAAACTTTATAAGATGGCAAGCTCAATCCAAGGCACGGAACTGAGGGGCAAGGTTTCGCTCTATGACCTCTTTACGGAGGAGGAACTGTATCAGAACTGGCTGGATGCCAACATCGGGTGGCAGATGGCTTACGGCAACTCGCCTTATACGGGCAATGTGCAGCCATTCTCCCAGCGCAATCTCTTGAGGAATATTATCCAGAAGGCGGATAGCTGCATCGCTCTTCCACATCCGGGTGCTACCCTGAGATATGGACACGATACAATGGTTACTCCGCTTACCTGTTTGTTGGATTTGAATGGGTATGGCGAGGAGATTAAGGATCCGGAGAAGATTGCTACTCAATGGTGGGATTATAAGATTACCCCGATGGCTACCAACCTGCAGTTCGTTTTTTATAGAAACAAGGCGAATGATGTGTTGGTAAAGGTGCTTTTGAATGAAGATGAGGCTACTTTGCCTATCAAGAGCGATGTGGCACCTTATTACCACTGGAATGACTTTAAGGAATACTGCCTGAAAAAGCTGGCGGGGTATAAAAGGTAAAAATGAAGGCTGCTGACTGCTGGGGGACAGGCGATGGAATCGCCTGGAACGGGGGCAGGAGGGGGACTGGCTTCTTTTTTGCTGAACGCGAAAAGCTGAAACGCGAAACGCAAATGGCTAGATAATAAAAAAAGGGGCTTAAGCTTTTTGGACTTAAGCTCCTTTTTTATGATGGGCGCTTTCCTTGCGCTTTCTTTTGTACTTTCTTTGCGCTTTTTATTGCTTCGATAACCAGTCTTTATCCTTCTGGTCTTCTTCGAAATCTTTTTCAGAGAAGAGGTTGGTCTGACCGGTCAATTCGTCAATCACCTGTTGCTCGCTCTTGCCAGCATCCGGATCAAGGTTCTCACCTTCATTTTCTGTCTCAGAAGAATCCTGTTCCTCATCATTATCCTCAGAAGGAGGTTCTGGGAATCGGGTTGGTTCCAGTTCCTCGATACTTTCTATCTTCCATGTCGTGAGGCGCTTACCCTTTGCCTTGAAACTCTTCTGCGCAATGAACTGTTCGGCATCGATTTCCTCGGCTGGACGGATGGCATCCACACCGCCATAAGTAACCTTGATGCGTGGATAAAACGTATCGGTAAGCAAGATGAGCTTGCAGTTAGGGTTCTCGCCCATGAAATTCTGATGGCGCTTGGTGGCATCCATTGTGAATCGCTTGATGTATGGATATCCCTGATTGTCGGCATCGTAGAGGATAGCGGTCCATATCTTGTGCTCATCCCATTTCTCTAAGCGGATGATGTTGTCCTCGTAGTGGTTGTTGACATCGAAATTGGTGATGTAGAATTCACCGTTGTCGAGTACAACCAAGATAGAATCATCATCATTGAATTCGCCTAGGAATCGGCCGTTCTCATCGTAATTGATGCGGTTTACGTCTGGGTCGAACCAAACCTTTCTGCCTCCTAACGTACTGTGACCGTGACTCTTCAGACCGATGCGGCGAATGGTACGCTTGGTAAGGAGATTACCTTTGGCAGCACGTCCCTTGATCAGAATGTCTGAGAAATCCTTCTCCAGGAAGATGCTCTGTCGCTTCTTCGTCAGGTCGGGCTCCATCGTACACTTGATGATTTCTGCCTCTCCATTCGGGTTGGCGGTGAAATAGATGACGCGGCTGCCAGGTGTGCCCTGGGTGATGTCATACAACTTGTCGCGGGTCATGGCGGTTACGTTGAATCGCTTGATGAAGTAATCGCCTTGTTTGCCGTCTCGGTAAACACAGTTGTAGATGGTGCGCTTGTCGTTCTTCTTGAATACCTGTACATGGAGGATATTCTTACCGACGAATATCTTGTCTGCTACCTTGGTGACTTTAAACTTGCCATCCTTATAGAAAATGATGATGTCATCGAGGTCGGAGCAGTTGCATACGAATTCATCCTTCTTCAACCCTGTACCAACGAAACCTTCCTGACGGTTGATATAGAGTTTCTGGTTAGCCTCTACCACCTTTGTAACCTCAATGGTATCGAAGTTTCTGATTTCAGTTTTGCGAGGATGATTCTTGCCGTATTTTCCCTTGAGATATTCAAACCAGTTGATGGTAACATCAGTCATGTGAGCCAGGTCGTTCTCAATCTCTGCAAGTTCAGCCTTAATCTTCATCAGCAGTTCGTCTGCCTTATCCTTATTATATTTAAGGATTCGCTGCATCTTGATTTCCAGGAGCTTGAGAATGTCCTCGCGGGTAATTTCCCGATGGAAGGCATATTCTACCATACCCTTACCGTCTACTTCGGCAGTAAAGAGTTTGTCCTTGAATGGTTCGAGTTTGGAATCGATGAAGGCAACAACCTCATCCTGACTCTTGCTCTGCTCAAACTTTCGCTCCTTGTAGATACGTTCTTCGATGAAAATCCGTTCGAGAGAAGAGAAGAAGAGCTGCTCCTCCAATTCACCCTTTCTGATCATCAGCTCCTTGCGCAGCAATCCCATTGTGCGGTCTACGCTGTGGCGCAAAACATCGCTAATGGTGAGGAATACAGGCTTGTTGTCTTCGATGACACAGCAGTTGGGCGAGATGTTGATTTCGCAATCGCTGAAAGCGTAGAGTGCGTCCATCGTTTTATCTGATGAGGTACCTGGTGCCAGATGCACAAGAATCTCAACATTTGCTGAAGTAACATCGTCTACCTTGCGTGCCTTAATCTTACCCTTTTCTACCGCTTTGGTGATAGAATCGATGAGGCTGCCTGTAGTCTTGCTGAATGGTATCTCGCTGATAACAAGTGTCTTGTTGTCGAGTTTGTCTATCTTGGCTCTTACCTTCAATGCACCACCTCGCTGTCCATCATTGTATTTACTTACATCGATGGCACCGCCTGTAGGGAAGTCGGGATAGAGTTGGAATGGCTCGCCCTTGAGATAGTGGACGGCAGCATCGCAAATCTCATTGAAATTATGGGGCAAAACCTTACTGCTCAATCCCACGGCAATACCCTCGGCACCTTGTGCCAGGAGCAGCGGGAATTTGGCAGGGAGCGTGATAGGCTCCTTGTTTCTTCCATCATAAGAGAGTTGCCAGTCGGTAGTTTTAGGATTGAAAACCACGTCGAGAGCAAACTTAGAGAGGCGTGCCTCGATATATCGGGGAGCAGCGGCACGGTCGCCCGTAAGAATGTTTCCCCAGTTACCCTGCGTATCGATGAGCAGGTCTTTCTGTCCCATCTGTACCAAAGCATCTCCGATAGACGCATCGCCATGAGGGTGAAACTGCATAGTATGTCCCACGATATTGGCAACCTTGTTGTATCTTCCGTCGTCCATGCGCTTCATAGAGTGGAGAATGCGTCGCTGTACCGGTTTCAAACCATCCTCAATATGAGGAACGGCACGTTCGAGGATCACATACGATGCATAGTCGAGGAACCAGTTCTGATACATTCCGCTGAGGTGATGTACAGCAGAAGCATCGAATCGGTTCACCGGCTTATAATCGGAATGTTCTTCGGTCGAAATCTCCTCGTTGGCATCTTCTGCAGCATCCTGTTCAGATTCTGCAGAAGAATTTTCCAAATTTGGCGATTTTTCCTCTTCAAGACCGTTTTTATCTTTAATTTCGTCGCTCATATATAGCTTTTAATACTTATTTTATTAATTTATGGCAAAAATACAACAATTTTTCGAGAAAAAAGAGTATCTTTGCCGAAAATTTGAAAAAAATAAGATTTAATCATGGCACAGGAAGATGTTTTTAAGAAAATTGTAAGCCATTGCAAGGAATATGGCTTCGTGTTCCCAAGTAGTGAAATTTATGATGGCTTGGCTGCCGTTTATGACTATGGTCAGAATGGTGTTGAGCTCAAAAACAATATTAAGCAGTACTGGTGGCAGAGTATGGTATTGTTGCACGAGAACATTGTTGGTCTCGATGCAGCTATCTTCATGCACCCTACAGTATGGAAGGCATCTGGACACGTAGATGCTTTCAATGACCCATTGATTGATAACCGCGATTCAAAGAAGCGTTATCGTGCCGATGTGCTCATCGAGGATCACATGGCTAAGTATGAGGAGAAGATTGCCAAGGAGATTGCCAAGGCTAAGAAGCGTTTCGGCGATAGCTTTGATGAGGCTCAGTTCCGTGCAACTAATCCTCGCGTTCTGGAGAACCAGAAGAAGTTTGATGATCTCCATGCCCGCTATACTGAGGCTATGCAGGGTCCTAACCTGGAGATGCTGAAGCAGATTATCGAGGATGAGGGTATCGTCTGCCCTATCAGCGGTACCAAGAACTGGACTGATGTCCGTCAGTTCAACCTGATGTTCTCTACCCAGATGGGTGCTGCCAGCGATGCTACAAGCAAGGTATATCTCCGTCCTGAGACTGCTCAGGGTATCTTCGTAGATTACCTGAGCGTTCAGAAGACCGGTCGTATGAAGTTGCCATTCGGTATCTGCCAGATTGGTAAGGCTTTCCGTAACGAGGTTGTTGCCCGTCAGTTCGTATTCCGTATGCGTGAGTTCGAGCAGATGGAGATGCAGTTCTTCTGCCAGCCTGGTACTGAGATGAAGTGGTTTGAATATTGGAAGAAGGTTCGTCTGGCTTGGCACGAGGCTCTAGGTATGGGTAATGAGAACTACCGTTACCACGATCACGAGAAGCTGGCTCACTATGCCAATGCTGCTACCGACATCGAGTTTAAGATGCCATTCGGTTTCAAGGAGGTAGAGGGTATCCACAGCCGTACCAATTTCGACCTTTCTCAGCACGAGAAGTACAGCGGCCGTTCTATCAAGTACTTCGATCCAGAGAAGAACGAGAGCTATGTACCTTACGATGTAGAGACATCTATCGGTGTAGACCGTATGTTCCTCAGCGTAATGTGCCACTCTTACTGCGAGGAGAAGCTGGAGAATGGCGAGACACGTGTTGTTTTGCGTTTGCCAGAGGCTTTGGCACCTGTTAAGTGTGCTGTGTTCCCATTGGATAAGAAGTATGGTTTGCCAGAGTTGGCTCATGAAATCGTAGACGAGCTGAAGTTCCACTTCAATACTCACTATGGCGATCCTAAGGATTCTATCGGTAAGCGTTATCGCCGTCAGGATGCTATCGGTACTCCATTCTGTATCACCGTAGACCACGATACTCCAAACGATCATAAGGTAACTCTGCGTTATCGTGATACCATGGAGCAGGAGCGCGTAGCCATCTCAGATCTTCGCAGCATCATCGAGGAGCGTGTAAGCATCACTAGCGTATTGAAGAAGCTTGGCAAGGAAATCAAGAACTTCTAATTAATCAAATACATTTAGATGAATCTTAAGAGTTTGAAATATTTCTTCTTCCTCATGATGGCAGTGATCACACTGTCATCATGTAGCGAAGGTGATGCCACCACCGACGAGTATGCCAACTGGCAGGAGCGTAACGACAAGGCGTTCGCCGACACGCTGGCGTATGCCAAGGCACAGATTGCCGCTGGCAGTACCGAGTGGAAGGTGATACCCAACTATAGCCTTGCCAACCAGACGCCAATCAATGGCAGCCAGGTGGCGCTCAAGTACAAGGACACCGACTATATCGTAGTGCATGTGCTCAACAAGGGCAATGGCAACGGGTCGCCCCTCTATACCGACTCCATCCAGGTGAGCTATCGTGGCAGGTTGATACCTACCGATTCTTATGCCACAGGTTATGTCTTTGACCAATCGTTCACCGGAACGTATGACGAGACGACGGCATTGCCTATAAAGGCAAAGACCGATAAGGCCTCAAGTCAAAGCTCTGGCGGGTGGATAGATGGTTTTACCACAGCGTTGATGGCGATGCACCCTGGCGACCATTGGCAGGTGTTCATGCCAGCCGACTTGGCTTATGGCTCCTCGGGGAATGGTAGTGTTCCTGCCTATTCAATGCTCCGTTTTGAGATGGTGCTCAAGAGTTATAAGAGAGCTTCTGGCAAGAAGTGGATTACTGAATAATAAGAATAAAGATTTAGAGAAAAGTATGTGCATATGTTTGAAATGATATATGCACATATTTTTTTGTATGAGCGATATACGAGAAATTAATTTATGCTTTATAGCAAGAAGACAGATTATTTGATGGAGTCGATTCGCCTTGGTAGGGAGATGGATCGGCGCGAGAAACTCAATCTTATTGTAGGGTTGAGTATACCTTCTATGTTGGCTCAGATTTCTACGGTGATGATGTTCTTCATCGATGCTTCGATGGTGGGTCATCTGGGAGCAGAGGCTTCTGCCAGTATCGGATTGATTGAGTCAACTACCTGGCTTATTGGCAGTTTGCTCAGTGCTGCGGCTACTGGCTTTTCAGTACAGGTGGCTCATTTTATCGGAGCCAATGATTTTGCAAATGCCCGTCAGGTGTTTCGCCATGCGCTGATTTGCGGTGTGGCGTTCAGCATTTTTGTTTCTCTTCTCTGTGTCGGCATTCATTCTTATCTGCCTTATTGGCTGGGTGGAGGTGCTGATATAGCCACCAATTCCTCTCGTTATTTTCTGATATATGGTCTGGTACTGCCATTCGTTTTCCTTTATCATATATCCGAGATGATGCTGAAATCTGCGGGCAATATGCATACGCCTAGTGTGATGGCAGTATTGATTTGCATCTGCGATGTAATATTCAATTACCTGTTTATCTATATCCTGAAGTTGGGTGTTGTGGGGGCTGCCTTAGGAACGGCGATGGCTTATGTCTGCATCTCTCTGCCTAATCTTTATCTTGCAGGTTTCAAGAATAAGATACTGAATCTCCGTCAGGACCATATCCGTTTCCGTTGGGTCAGGTCGTATGTTCATAATGCCTGTAAAATCAGCATTCCGATAGCCATACAGAACATATTGATGAGTGGGGCGCAGATAGTGAGTACCATGATTGTGGCACCTCTTGGCAATATAGCCATTGCTTCCCATTCTTTTGCTATTACGGCAGAGAGTCTTTGCTATATGCCGGGTTATGGAATTGGTGATGCGGCTACTACTCTGGTGGGACAGACGCATGGAGCAGGGCGAGTAGGGTTGTGCAAGAATTTTGCCTATATGACAGTAGGACTGGGAATGGCTGTGATGGCTGTGATGGGAGTGGTGATGTATGTCTTTGCTCCTGAGATGATTGGCGTTCTTTCTCCGGTAGAAAGCATCCGTGAGATGGGTACCGTCTGTTTGCGCATCGAGGCTTTTGCTGAACCATTCTTTGCAGCTAGCATCGTAACCTATTGTGTTTGTGTAGGAGCGGGCGATACCAGGAAACCGGCGATGATCAATCTCGGTACCATGTGGCTGGTGCGCCTCACTCTGGCTTATGCGCTTTCCAAGAGTTATGGTTTGGAGGGAGTATGGATAGCGATGGCTACCGAACTCACATTCAGGGGAATCCTCTTCCTTATCCGCCTCTTCAGAGGTTCATGGATGAAGAGTTTTCATGTAGGTTAGGATTGGTTTTCTGCCTCCAATGTTAGTTTTAGGTTAAGATTTGCATACATCGGGAAGATATTCTCTAAAATGTTTGCAAATCTTTTTTATTTTTCTTAATTTTGCATCGCAGAAGGTAATCATGTTACTGGATATGTCGTTATATATTATGTGAACTTATTAAATAGCATGATATATATATAATAAGGTATATAGAAAGAATGATATAGAAAACAATAAATATATAAATAATTAAAATCAGATGAAACTAAGAAAGTTTTTTGCAGCAGTTTTGCTGTTCCTTTCTGCAGGTACAGCGATGGCACAGCAGATGCCAGCTATTCCGGTAGACAAGAATGTGAAGATAGGTCGTCTTGATAATGGATTGACTTACTACATTCGTCACAACAGTTATCCTGAGCATGTAGCCAGTTTCTACATCGCTCAGAAAGTGGGTTCTATCAATGAGAATGATGATCAGCGCGGTTTGGCTCACCTCTTGGAGCACCTTGCCTTCAATGGTACCGACCATTTCAAGGGAAACTCTCTGCAGGACTATCTGCAGAGCATCGGTGTACAGTATGGCCGTAATCTCAACGCCTATACAGCAGTAGAGAAGACTGTTTATTACTTCACAGATGTTCCTACTACCCGTACTACAGCCGTAGACTCCTGTATGCTTATCCTCAAGGATTGGAGCAACGGTATCTCTCTTACCAAGGAAGCCATCAATGACGAGCGCGATGTGGTACACAATGAGTACCGTATGCGTATTGTAGGTCAGCAGCGCATGATAGAGCGTTCACTTCCTAAGCTCTATCAGGGCGAAAAGTATGGCTACCGTTTCCCTATCGGTTTGATGAGCGTTATCGATGGTTGTAAGCCAGAAACTCTCCGTGCTTACTACCGTAAATGGTATCGTCCAGACAATCAGGCTATTATCGTCGTGGGTGATGTAGATGTAAATCATATCGAAGCTAAGATAAAGGAACTCTTCTCTGGTATCAAGGTACCTAAGAATGCCGCTAAGATAGAGAAGGTAGAAGTATCTGATAATGATTCAGCCATCTATGTTATCGACAAGGATAAGGAGCAGCAGGTTGATCTCTTCCAGATTTATATGAAGCACAATGCTGTGCCTGATTCTCTGAAGAGCAACATGAGCTATCTCCTGAAGGGATACATGGATAACGTGATTTCTTCTATGATTGCTGCCCGTTTTGCAGAGAAGGCATTGGAGCCAGACTGTCCATATCTCCAGGCAAATGCCGGTGATGGTTCATACCTGATTTCAAGCACTAAGGATGCTTTCACCCTTACCGGTGTTGCTAAGCCAGGAAAGATTAAGGAGGCTTATGCTGCTGTTCTCCGAGAGGCACAGCGTATGCATGAGTTCGGTTTCACTGCTACTGAGTATCAGCGTGCCAAGGATGAATTCATGAGCCAGGTTGACAAGGCGCTTGCCAACAAGGATAAGATGAAGAACGAGCAGTTTACCACCCAGTATGTGGATAACTTCACTTCTAACGAGCCTATTCCGTCAGTAGAAGAGGAGAGTCAGATCTGGAAGATGGTAGTTCCAAACTTGCCTCTTGAGGTTATCAACAGCTATGCCAAGCAGTTGGTTTGCCAGAGCGATACCAACCTTGTATCATTGGTAATGATGCGCGAGCAGGCTGGTGCCGTTTATCCTACCGAGCAGGAACTCTCTGCCATCGTAAAGCAGGTACGTGCTGAGAAACTCGAGGCTTATGTGGATAATGTTAAGCAGGAACCTCTCATAGCTCAGGCTCCTAAGGCTGGTAAGATTAAGAAGACTGTTGAGAACAAGAAGTTGGGCTTCAAGGAGTTGACTCTTTCTAATGGCGCTAAGGTGGTATTGAAGAAGACCGATTTCAAGGACAATGAGATTGCTTTCGCAGCTTCAGCCAATGTGGGTTATTCTACTTTCGGCAAGGAAGACTTCCTGAATGCTGCATTTGCAGCAGATGTGCTCGATGCTAGTGGTCTTGGCGATTTCTCAAGCAATGAGCTTGATAAGGCTTTGGCAGGTAAGCAGGCTGGCGTTTCGTTCAGCTTGAGTCCTTTCAATCATGGTTTGAAGGGTAATTCTACTCCTAAGGACATCGAAACCCTGATGCAGCTCATCTATCTCAAGATGACCGCAGTAAGCAAGGACCAGAAAAGCTTCGACAATATGAAGAGTATGATGGCTACTGTTCTTGCCAACAAGAGCAACAACCCAAGCCTCGTATATCAGGATTCTGTTCAGAGCACCCTCTATTTGGGTAGCAAACTTGCCCGTGTGCCAGAGGCAAGCGATATAAAGAATATCAACTACGACCGTATCCTGGAGATTGGTAAGCAGTTCTACGGCAATGCCAAGGACTTCACCTTCTATTTCGTAGGTAACTATGATGAGAAGACTCTCCTCCCACTCATCGAGCAGTATATCGCCAGTCTGCCAAACAATGGCTTCAAGCTTAAAAACAAGCAGATTCCTTATGCTAAGGGTAAGGTAAGCAATGTCTTTACCAAAGCAATGGAGAATCCACAGAACCAGGCAACAGAGATCTGGTATACCAAGGCTCCATTCACCTTGCAGTATATGGTTCTTGCTGATGTTTCAGCCCGCCTTTTGGAGATGAAGTATTTGCGTACTATCCGTGAGGAACTCAGTGCTGCTTATCATGCAGGTGCAAACTATGGTTTGCTTCGCGATTATGATAACAAGGCTGCCATCTCTATTTCAGCCGTGGCTCAGTTGAACCCAGAGAAGTCGGATATCGCTATTCCTTACTTCTTCAAGGGTATGGACGAGACTGTAGCCCAGCCAAATGCAGAAGACCTTCAGAAGGTAAAGGAGATTCTCCTGAAGCAGGCTGCTGTTAGCGAAAAAACCAATGGCTATTGGCTTGGTGCGTTGAGCACATACGAGCGTATGGGTGTTGATACTCATAGCGATTACAAGGAGATGGTGAAGAATCTGAAGGCATCTGAGATTTCAGACTTCCTGAAGAATGTCATCTTGAAGAGTGGTAATCACTTCGAGATTATCATGAAGGCAGTGAAGAACGAGAAGTAAATCTCGGACTTGATATAATAAAGCGAAAAAATCCCGTTGTACAAGCCAGATGGCTGACAACGGGATTTTTACGTTTTTTTTCTTTTCCCAAAATTTTTGAAACTCATCATTTAAGAGTCGTTTCGAAAAATCTCTCTTTAAAAAGAAAGGATGCGTCCTTATATTGTATAAGAGCATCATCTTTCCTCCTTTACGTCATGTTTCTGAAGAGTATTAACCTCTTCTCTTTGCCTTAGAGGCAAGAGCCTCGCGGCGATCCTGAAGAATCTGTTGGCATCTATCGATAGCCTGATTCTGATTTTCTGAATTTACCTTAATTAAATCATTCATAACCTATTGATATTTGTTAACCGCTTGCAAAGATAGGGGTTTCTACCTATTTCTAGGTATAAAATGCATGAAAATGCATGTTTTGTTCGTTATTTTTTGATGTATGTCAAAAAAAAGTGCAAACGTTTGAACAGTTTCCCCTTCTTTAGGCCGATAATTATCATTTCCTGAACGATTTTTTCATAGTCTTTTAAACGAATTGTCATAGTATTCGTCTATAATAACGTAGAAAGAGCAGAAATGATGAGTTTTTAGGGAGATTCATACCGCGAAATAGGGATTTTTCTTATCGTATTCCCGATTTTTTTGCGAACTTTGCACCCGAAAGTACAATAGGAAGTATTGGGTATATATAAATAAGAGTGATAAAAATAAATATATAGAACGCAATGAAAAAGGTATTTCTTTTGGCTGCCCTCGTGCTCGCATGCACAGCTGGCAGCAACGCAAGCGCTATGAACGAGGCAGCGCTCAATGCCTCAATGTCTGAGATGATGCCGGTTAAGAAAACGGCTAAGAAGACTACAAAGAAGACTTCAACCAAGAAGACTTCTACAAAGAAAACAACTTCTGCAGCATCTAACACAACAGCTGCGACTGCAACAACAACTTCAGTAACAACCAGCAATGCCGCTACATCTACCAGTACAACCAGCAATGCAGGCTCAGCCGTTGCAGGTATCTTGGGTGCTGTACTGGGTGGAAACTCTAACAGCAGCAGCTCTGCAGGTAGCAGCATTATCAATGGCATTCTGAATAATGTAATCGGTTCCGGTACCTTCAGCAAGCAGGATCTCTGTGCCCATACCTGGAAGTACAGCAAGCCTGGATGCGCCTTTACTTCTGAGAATCTCCTGGCAAAGGCTGGCGGTGAGATTGCTGCCAACAAGGTAGAGGAGAAGTTGAGTGAGTATTACAGCAAATTTGGCTTCAGCGGCTCAAACACCTATTTCACCTTCAATACAGATGGTACTTTCACCTCAAAGATTGACGGCAAGTCATGGCAGGGTAATTATACTTTTGATGAGAAGACTCATGCCATTCAGATGAAGGGCTTGCTCTTGAGTATGTCGGGCTATGCTACAAAGACAACCAACGGCATCAGCCTGCTCTTCGACCAGAAGAAGTTGCTCAACCTCATCAAGACTATTGGTGCCCTCAAGGGCAGTTCTACCCTCAGCGCTATCGGTACTATCGCCAATAATTACGATGGTATGCGTGTAGGTTTCGAGATGAGTAAGTAATTTGAAGGACAGAATCCATAACTGAGTCTTCTGTTGATGTGGACTCTGTAGATGATAATCGCCCTGTAAGAAGGAAAGCATTTCTCAACATAGCTTTGCTTCTTGCAGGGCGATTTTGTTGTTTATTTCACGCTCAGTTTCATTGTCTTTACATCCTTGCTGTTGGCTCCTATCATAATCTGGAAGTCGCCAGGTTCTATGATGTGCTTCAGATCTGCGTTGTAGAACTTGAGCATATCCGGGGTGATGTCAAAGCTTACCTCCTTGCTCTCACCTGCTGCCAGATGGATGCGCTGGAAACCTTTCAGCTCCTTTACAGGGCGGGAGATGCTGGCTACCATGTCACGGATGTAGAGCTGCACAATCTCATCGGCATCGCGGGAGCCATTGTTCTTAACGGTGACGCTGGCTGTAATCTTCTTGCCATCCTGCCATTCGGTAGCCTCCTCATTGCTGATGCCCGCCTCCTGGCTGCTCAGGCGGAAGTTGCTGTATGAAAAGTAGGTATAGCTCAACCCGTAACCGAAAGGATAGAGCGGACCATTGCTTACATCCAGGCAGTTGCTGGCAAACTTGGCAAACTTCTCATTATCGTCTGCTACAGGGCGGCCGGTGTTCTGATGGTTGTAGTAGAGAGGCTCCTGACCGGTAGTCTTAGGCATAGAAGTGGTGAGCTTACCCGATGGCGATTTGTCGCCAAAGATGACATCGCAGAGTGCATCGCCCATCTCTGAACCTCCAAACCATACGTTCATGATGGCTGGTACATGCTGTTTCTCCCAAGTAAGAACCGTAGGACGGCCCGCAAAGTTGAGGAGCACTACTGGCTTGCCCGTCTTCAGGAGTTCGGCAAGCAGTTCGCGCTGTACGTCCGGCATCTCCAGGTTGGTACGGCTACCGCATTCGCCGCTCATCTCGGCACTTTCGCCCATAGCACATACTATCACGTCGGCCTCTTTCGCAATCTTCAGCGCTTCAGCCTTCATCTCAGCCTCGTTGCCCCAGTTGATTGGCTTGCCGCATTCGCCGTTTTGCTGCAGTTCCTGATTGCGCCAGATATTGCTTCCCTGGGCATATAATAAGGTGGCTTTTCCGGCAAGTGCATGCTCCATTGCCTCCTTGATGGTGGTATATTTAGATGGTACCTGTGCCACGCTCCATGTACCGGCTATGTTGTTTCGGGTGTCGGCAAGCGGACCTATCAGGGCTATCTTTCCTTCCTTCTTCAGTGGCAGGATATTGCCTTCGTTCTTCAGGAGCACGAAGGTCTCTGCTGCTACATCGCGGGCTGCCTGACGGTTCTCTGCGGTATAAATCTCGCTCTTGCTGCGCTTGGTGTTGCAGTAGCGGTAAGGGTCGCTGAACAGGCCCAGTTTATATTTCGCTTCCAGGATGCGGCGGCAGGCGATGTTCACATCCTCCTCGCTCACCTTTCCTTCTGCTATGCTCTTAGCCAGATGCTTTACGAAGGCGTTGGAACACATGTCCATATCGGTACCAGCCTTCAGCGCCTGTTCTGAAGCCTCCTGGATGTCTTTTGCCGTTCCGTGCTGCAGAATCTCGGCGATAGAAGCGTAATCGGTAACTACGAAACCGTTGAATCCCCATTGCTTTCTCAAGACGTCGGTCATCATCCATTTGTTGGCTGTAGCAGGTGTGTAGTCGATGAGATTGAATGAAGACATCACGCTGCCTACGCCAGCCTTCACCACTGCCTCGTAAGGTGGCAGATACTGGTTCATCATGCGCATGCGGCTCATATCTACCGTATTATATTCCTTACCGCTCTCAACGCCTCCGTACAGGGCAAAATGCTTCAGGCAGGCCATGATGCGGTTGGCTCTCAGAATCTCTTCTGTGCGCATATCTACGCCCTGGTAGCCCTGAGTCATCGCTGCTCCCATCACGCCGCTCAGATAAGGATCCTCGCCATTTCCTTCGCTGATTCGTCCCCAGCGGGCATCGAGCGCAATGTCTACCATAGGAGAGAATGTCCAGTTGATGCCGTCGGCACTGGCTTCCTTGGCCGATACTTCGCCTACCTTCTTCATCGCCTCGGTATCCCATGAGCAGGAAAGGGCGAGAGGGATAGGGAACATCGTTTCGTAACCATGAATCACGTCCATACCTACGAGCAGCGGGATGCCCAGACGGCTGTTCTTGATGGCGATTTCCTGCAGAGCCTTGATCTTGTCGAGCCCTTTGATATTGAAAACTCCGCCCATGTTGCCCTGGGCGATATCGCCGCCTACCTGAGTATCAAGTGCGCCGCCGGTGGTGATGTCGCCAGCTACCATCAGGTTCAGCTGACCAATCTTTTCCTGTAGCGTCATCTTCGCCATCAGTTGGTCGATATACTCCTTCATGGGTAGAATCTTGCCTTTCTTGGTTGTGGCAGTTACTTTTTTCTTAGGGGCTGCCGTATGGGCGAAAGCAGGTGCTGCCATAGAACCAGCCAGAAGAAACGTGAGTGATAAAAGTGCTGTTCTCATTGTTTATTATGTTAATTGTTATTTTTGATGTTTATCTTCTGCAAAGATAATAAAAAAGATGATACGATGCGCGATACGAATGTTAAAATGTGGATGAAATTTTCTTTTTCAGATAGAAATGTATCTGATAATGAGATAGATAAGAAAAGTGGAAGATATACAAAAAGTGGATGTGGTATAGACAAAAAATGCGAAGAAATCTTCATTTCTTCTATATTTGATTTGTCGTTTCCGATTTTTTTATTACTTTTGCACATGAAACCTCATGAAAATAAATCAATCTTAAACGGAATCAAGTTGATGTATCGCGTAAATGAATTATGGGGAAAGGCATTCTTCTTCCTGCTCTTTGTCTTGATGCCTCTTTCTCTTGCAGCAAAAACAACAGATAATATAGAGCAGCTTTTTCAGAGTCTGGACAACGCCATTGCCCATTCGGCTGATTATGTGAAGGTACGTGAAACCCGAATTCGCGATTGGGAGCAGAAACTGAAGACCGCCAGGCGTCTAAGCAGTAAGTATGATGCCTGCTTTGCGCTCTTTGAGGAATACCGCTCCTACAAGAACGACATGGCGCTGAAATACATCAACCAGTGTATGGAACTTGCCATCAGAATGGGTGATAAAAAGAAGGTGGGAAATGCCAAGGCGCTGCTTGCTTTCCAGGAATCTACCACGGGCGATTATGCCGAATCGTACGACCTGCTGAAGTCTGTCAATATCGCTGATCTTGATGCTGAGGGCAAACGCAACTACCTCTGGGCTTGCCAGCACCTGTATGGCGAGATGGCATATTATTCCAACGTTCCTTCCTTGAAGAAATATTATGCCGGCAAGCATAATGTCTATCAGGCTGCAATAGACAGCACATTCAGCCATGATGATGATCTTTATCTGCAGATGCAGGAGGTGAGGGCACGCGATGCAGGCAATATGAAGGAGGCTTTGCGATTGAGCGATAAGCGGCTGGCGATGACGAAACCGGGCACCCATCAGTATGCCATTGTACAGTTTTATCGCGGCTTGACCTACAATCAGTTTGGTGATAAAGAGCAGTTCCTCTGCTGCCTCTTGCGTTCTACAATCTGCGATGTCCAGTTGGCTGTGATGGACCAGGGGTCGCTCTGGGAACTCGCCAATCTGCTTAACGCCGAACCGGGCGAGCAGAAGCGCTCTCACGAGTATATCAAGTTTGCCTGGAAGTCGGCTACCGTTTTCAATACGCCTATTCGCAGCCGCCAGATCATGCCTGTGCTCACGCAGATTGAGGAGGGATATCAGAAAGAACTTTCTTCGAGCAACCAGCATCTGCGGCTCATGGTAGCGTGTTCTGCCTTGCTTCTCTTTGTGGTTATGCTCTTGCTCTACTATGTCAACAAGCAGCGCAAGCGCATTGCTGCGGCCCATCATAAGCTGAAGGAAACCAACCAGGCCTTGCAGTTGGCAAATGAGCGTCTTAACGAGATGAACCAGTCACTCAACGAGATGAACCAGTCTCTTAACGAGATGAACCATTCTCTCAACGAGAGTAACAAGATGAAGGAAGTATATATTGGTCGCTTTCTGCGCCTTTGTGCCATCTATGTCGACAAGATAGAGACCATGCGCAAGCGAGTAGTGAAACTGGTGAAGGCAAGAGAACTCAACAAGTTGCTGGAGCAGATGCAGGCTGGCGAGCCCTACATGGGTGAACTGTATGAGTATTTCGATTCCGCCTTCCTGAAGCTCTTCCCTGACTTTGTTGAGGAGTTCAATGCCCTCTTGAGACCTGAAGAGCGTATCGTGCTCGAAGATGACTGCCGTCTTTCTACCACCCTCCGTATCTTTGCTCTTATCCGTCTGGGCATCGAGGACAGTTCTAAGATTGCCGAGTTCCTTCACTATTCTGTGAACACTATCTATAATTATCGCGCCAAAATCAAGAATAGTGCCATCTGTGACAGGGAAGAGTTCGAGCAGCGCGTGAAGCAGATTGGCATGAAATAAGCCTTTCTGGGCGTGATGGCGCAAACTTGTGAAAATTCAGGAGTAAATGCTGCAGATACCCATGCGCCCTGTTTTATGGTGTCAAGTTGGTTAATCTTCTGATAATCAAGATGTTGATATTTTTGAAAATCCCCCGTTTTTGCGAGGTTGCCGATGGATGAAAAGCAGGGGAAAACAATAAAAGCTTGTTACGGCGTTTCACCGTAACAAGCTTTTATGCGTTATATTTATTTCTTCCGTCTGTTTAATTTCTCATCATCGGATCATTCTTTTTAAAAGAGCTCGAAGGCTTTCTTGAGCTTCAGGTTATCGGCTGCATTACCAACAAGAGCCTCAAACTTTCCGGCTTCAGCCTTCCAGGATGAAGATGCCTCATCGTAGAAACTGAGGGCCTCTTTGCTGATGGTGATGCTGATATCCTTGCTCTCACCTGGCTGGAGATAAACCTTCTGGAATCCCTTCAGTTCCTTCTGAGGTCGGTCTACCGATGCCTTGACATCGTGGATATAGAGCTGAACCGTCTCGGCTCCGGCACGCTTACCTGTATTCTTTACGTTTACGGTAAAGGTGATTGTGCCGTCCTGCTTCATCTGCATCTTGTCGCTGCGGAGATTAGAGATGGCAAACTGGGTGTAGCTCAAGCCGTGACCGAATGCGAAGGTAGGCTTGATGCGCTCCTTATCGGTCCAGCGGTAACCTACATAGATGCCTTCCTTATATTCCTCATCAATGATGTTGCCCCTCGTCCTTGCTCCACCTTCCTGGCGCCAGGTTCCCGGGTAGGTATTGAGTGCATGAGCACCTGTTTCCTTCAGCGAGTTGACCCATGTAAACGGCAACTTGCCGCTAGGGTTGGCATCGCCTGTAAGGATGCTTGCCAGGGCTTCGCCGCTCTCCGAACCGATGAACCAGCCCTGTACGATGCCGGCAACCTTAGCCTTCCAAGGCATCGCTACCGCATTGCCCGAGATGTTGACATAAACGAAGTTTCTGTTTGCCTTAGCCAAAGCCTCGATCAGCTTATCCTGATTGTATGGCAGCTCGTAATGCTTGCGGTCGTGACCCTCACAGTCCTGGAAGTCGCTCTTGTTCAGACCGCCAAACATGATGACATAGTCGGCAGTCTTGGCTTTCTCTACGGCTTCGGCTATCAGTTCAGCCTCGCTGCGCTTGTCTTCCAGGTTCTGACCGGTTGTAACGCCATTGTAGTTGCCCGTTACATCGCCCACATATCCGCGGGCATAATCTACCTCGATGCCGTCCTTGCCCAGACGAGTCTTCAGACCTTCGAGAGGCGAAATCTCGCGCTGTACCTTGAGCGAAGAAGAGCCTCCGCCTACGGTCATCATCTTGATGGCATTCTCGCCCACTACCAGCACGCGCTTAGCCTTCTGGGTGTTGATAGGGAGCACATTGTTCCTGTTCTGGAGCAATACGATGCCTTCCTCAGCAATCTGTCTGGCTGCTGCATAATGGCTCTCGGAACAGAGGAAACCATGAGGGCGGTTCGGATTCATCGTGGTGCGATAGAAGAGACGCAATACGCGGCGCACCTTATCGTCCAGCTCCTTCTGGGTGAACTTGCCTTCCTGTATGGCCTTCATGTAAGGCATGGAGAGATAATAGTTGTCGTAGGCATTGGTAGCGCCCATCGTAAGACCGTCTGTCCAGGTACCGAACTCCATATCCAGCCCGTTCTTTACAGACTGCTCCAGGTTGTGGGCACCGCCCCAGTCGCTTACCACGACACCATCATACTTCCAGTCGCCCTTCAGAATCTTGTTCAGGGTCCACTGGTTGTGGCAGTTGTGCTCATTCTTATATAGGTTGTAGGCTCCCATGATGCCCCATGTCTTACCCTTCTCAACAGCCGCTTTGAAGGCAGGGAGATAGATTTCGTGGAGAGCACGGTCGCTGACGATTACGTTGACCTGATGGCGGTATTCCTCATCGTTGTTCAGGCAATAGTGCTTTACGCAGGCTGATACGCCCTTAGACTGCAATCCCTGGATATACGGCACTACCATGATGCTTGCCAGGAACGGATCTTCGCCCATATACTCGAAGTTGCGGCCGTTGAGAGGCGTGCGGTAGATGTTGACGCCAGGACCCAGAATCATGTCCTTGCCGCGATACAGGGCTTCTTCGCCCAATGCTTCGCCATAGATGCGGCTCATCTGCGGATTCCATGATGCGGCAAGACAGGTGAGGGCAGGGAAGGCTACACAGGAGTCGTTGGTCTGACCAGCCTGTTCCCACTCATCCCACAATACGTCAGGACGCACTCCGTGAGGTCCGTCATCCGTCCAGAAGTCAGGAAATCCCAAGCGTGGTACACCGGCTGATGAAAACTTACTCTGAGCATGGATGATGCGTATCTTCTCTGCCAGCGTCATGCGAGAGATGGCATCATCGATGCGCTGCTCTACCGGCTTGGTCTGGTCGAGATAGACTGGCAATTGTCTGGTAGTCTGCTGTGCCTGAGATGGAGCGATGGCTGCAACCGACAGGACACATGATAAAATGAACTGTTTCATAAGTAATATTTATTATGGTTTGTTTATTTCTTGCAGTTGTTTGTTTTGCACACCGCCTCTCACGTTTTTTTTTGTGCGTTTAGGCGTATATGCTCATTCATCTGCAAAATTACTAAATAAATAATGAAAAAATGATGTGTGATAAGTGAAAAGTGGATGGGTACAAAAATATAACTTTTGTAAGTTGTTGATAATGAGAAGTATAATGAGTGATGTGCGTTATTGAAAAGTGGCAGAGTGTGAACACTGAAATATACTGATATAACGTTTCATGGGTGTTCTAGCCTCATTTTCTCCATTTTACCCCATCCACTTTCGTATAGTTATAAAAAATAGATAAGTATCTGAAAACTAACGATATAAGTTGTTTGAAGCAAGTGTTTTTCCCACTTATCTGTTGAAGGTGCTAGGAATTATCAAAAAAACATATTATATTTGCAATCGAAAACACGGCTTAACGCATTTTAGGAAATGCACAGCCGCACAGTCTTAAACATTATTATAATAGAGTGAACTAACAAACAGATATTTTTCTAAACTAATAATCGAATATGAAAACAAAAAGTCTATTGCTGGCGACTGCATTATTGATGTCGACGTCAGCGCTCGCACAGAAAAACACCTTTAAGGGTGTCGTGTTGGATGACCTGGGTGAACCCGTTATCGGAGCCACCGTACAGGTTAAAGGCGTCAAGAGTGCCGGTGCAATTACCGACCTTGATGGTAACTTTGTCATCGATGCAGATGCTAACCAGACCTTGGTTATCACCTACATTGGCTACAAGGATGCAGAGATTCGTCCTTCAGCCAACATGAAGATTACTCTGAAACAAGACGACAAAGCTTTGGACGAAGTGGTTGTTGTAGGTTACGGTGTTCAGAAGAAGAGCGTGGTAAC